>CDYR01025555.1_pt1 | contig 147202 bp, 127 predicted proteins | sample 557691 | NCBI WGS metagenome assembly CDYR01 (sample SAMEA3182103, study PRJEB8094) | gut metagenome | biome: human; feature: gut; material: Stool; isolation source: human stools | place: Canada | collected 2013-02-19 | reverse complement strand
GGGCGGCGGCTTCAGCCGCCGCCCGTCCCATCTTATGCGGGGGGCGGCGTCCCCGACGCCCCGTCCCCCTTCGGAAGGAGACACTATGTTCCACATCCACACAAAAAACGACCTGGTCTATCTGGCCTCCGATGTGTTGGAAAACAGCGCCATCGCCCACGGCTTTTCCACCCGAAAGGGCGGTGTCTCCCCCACCCCCTGGGACAGTCTGAACCTGGATGACCGCCGGGGCGATGACCTGGCCAACGTACAGGAGAACTTCCGCCGCCTGTGCACCGCGCTGGACACGGATGTGCAGCGGGCGGTGCTCAGCCGTCAGGTGCACCGCAGCGATGTGCGCCGCGTCACGGCGGTGGACTGCGGCAAGGGCCTGTGGCAGCCGCAGGACTACGACAGCGCCGATGCCCTGGTGACGGACGTGCCGGGCATCCCCCTGATCGTCTTCTCCGCCGACTGCAACGTACTGCTGCTCCACGACCCGGTGCGCCGGGTCATCGGCGCCGCCCACGCCGGCTGGCGGGGCACCGCCGCCGGCATCGCCGCGGAGACGGTACGGGTCATGACCGAGGATTACGGCTGCGACCCGGCGGACCTCCGCGCCGCCATCGGACCGGCCATCGGGCCGTGCTGCTTCGAGACGGACGGCGACGTACCGGAGGCCCTGCGGGCCGCCCTGGGTGCGGCGGCGGAGCCGTTCATGGCATGGAACGGCAGCAAGTGGCACATCGACCTGAAAGCCGTCAACGCCCTGTGGTTGCGCCGCGAAGGCGTTACATGCATCGACATCTGCGATCACTGCACCGCCTGCCGCCCGGACCTGTACTGGAGCCACCGGAAGATGGGCCTGCGCCGGGGCGAGCAGGCCGCGCTGATCGCTCTGCGGGAGGATACGCTATGAAACGTGCACTGCTGTGCCTGCTGCTGGCGCTGACCATGCTGCTGGCCGCCGGCTGCGCCGACTGGGAGGTCACCGAGGATCCCCTGGGAGAGCTGTCCGACTTCTACCAGAATGAAAACGAGGAACCGGAGCCAGAGCCGCTGACCGCCTTTACCCTGCCCTATATCGCCGGCGGCACCCTCGACCCCGTCCGCACCACGGACACTATGCAGCAGACCGTAGAGTCCCTCATGTACCAGGGACTGTTCGCCCTGGACGAGCAGTTCCGGCCCCAGGCCGTCCTGGCGGACAGCTGGACATATGATGCCGCCCAGCGCACCTGGACCATCCGCATCAAGGCCGACGCAGCCTTCTCTGACGGCTCCGCCGTCACGGCGGCGGACGTGGCCGCCACGTTGGAGCGCGCCCGCACCTCTGAGCGCTATGCCGCCCGGCTGCGGGACGTGACCTCCGTGTACGTCCGGGAGGACGCGGTGGTCGTCGCCCTGTCCGCCCCTCTGGCCACCCTTCCCAGCCGCCTGGACATCCCCATCATCAAAGCAGGCACCGAGAACCGCACCGCCCCCACGGGCAGCGGCCCCTATCTGTTTGCCAAGGATGACGCGGGCGCCTACCTGACAGCCAACAGCCGCTGGTGGCAGGACAGCAGCGTTCTGCCGCTGTCCACCATCCGCCTGCAGCACTGCAAGGATCAGGACTCCGCCCTGTACGCCTTCACTTCCCGTGAGGTGCAGCTGCTGACGCTGGATCTCACCGGCAGCAACAGCACCGGCGTCTCCGGCGCCGGCGACTATGCCGAGGCAGCCACCCCCGTCATGCAGTTTCTGGGCATGAACACCCGGCGGGAGTCCCTGTCCGACCCGGCCCTGCGCCGGGCCCTCAGCGCCGGCATCGACCGCGAAACGCTGGTGTCCTCCTGCCTGCTGGGGCAGGGCACGGCGGCCCAGCTGCCTGCCTCCCCCGCCTACGCAGGCTACGATACCGCGCTGGAAACGCCTTACGACACCGCGGCCTATAACCGCCTGCTGAACGCCGCCCTTGGCGAACAGGCGGAGGATGAGACACCCCTGACGCTGACGCTTCTGGTCAACGAGGAGAGCAGCTTCAAAGTCTCCGCCGCCCAGGAGATCGCCATGTACCTCAATACCGCACGCCTGACCGTCACCGTGGAGGCTGTCCCCTGGGACACGTTCCTCACCCGGCTGGAAAGCGGCGACTTTGATCTCTATTACGGTGAATGCCGCCTGACCGCCGACTGGGACCTGACGGCCCTGTTGTCCACCGAGGGCAGCCTCAACTACGGCGGCTGGTCCGATGAGACTACCGACCGGCTGCTGCAGGCCTATCGATCCAATGGCGCTGACGCGAACCTGGTGGCCCTGTGGCAGCAGCTGCTGGACACCGCCCCCTTCGCCCCCATCTGCTTTAAGTCCGTATCCGTTGTCACCACCGAGGGCGTGGTGCAGGGTCTGTCCCCCACGGAGACGGCCCCCCTCTCCCCCCTGGGCGGCTGGTCCGTCCGGCTGGACGCATAAAAGGAGCGTATGCCATGTCACAAGTTACCAAGCGGGCGCTGGAAGCGTCGCTGAAAAAGCTGCTGCTGGAAAAGCCCCTGCACAAGATCACCGTCAGCGACATCACCGATGACTGCGGCATCAACCGCATGACGTTTTACTATCACTTCAAGGACATCTATGATCTGGTGGAGTGGAGCTGTCAGGAGGACGCCAGCCGCGCTCTGGCGGGCAAAAAGACCTACGAGACGTGGCAGCAGGGCCTTTTGCAGATCTTCGAGGCCGTGCAGGAGAATAAGCCCTTCATTCTGAACGTCTATCGCTCCGTCAGCCGGGAGCAGGTGGAGAACTATCTCTACAAGCTGACCTACGACCTGCTGGAGGGCGTGGTGGAGGAGCAGGCCCGGGGAATGTCCGTCCGGCCGGAGGATAAGGCCTTCATCGCCACGCTGTACAAGTATATGTTCGTAGGCCTGATGCTGGACTGGATCAGATCCGACATGAAGGGCGATCCCCACCTGATCGTGGAACGGCTGGACCAGGTCATCCACGGCAGCGTCGACGCCGCGCTGGCGCGTCTGCGTACCGACAAGCCCTTATCAAACGAGGCCAAATGATAAAAAACTGAACATCTGCCGCCCCGGTGATAAAAAACTTATCACCGGGGTTTTTCTGCTTATTGAACAAATATTCATTCAGATGTATGCTTTCATCATCAAAGGAAAACATACAGTGGATACTTGAAAGGAGTTTATTTATGTATTATTCCAGCGGTAACTATGAAGCCTTTGCCCGTCCCAAAAAGCCCGAGGGCGTGGACAACAAATCCGCCTATATCGTTGGCAGCGGTCTGGCTGCCCTGACCGCCGCCTGCTATCTGGTCCGCGACGGCCAGATGAAGGGCGAGCACATCCACATTCTGGAAAAGGGTAGCCTGCCCGGCGGCGCCTGCGACGGCTATAAGTTCGAGAACCTGGGCTACGTCATGCGCGGCGGCCGCGAGATGGACAACCATTTCGAGGTCATGTGGGACCTGTTCCATTCCATCCCCTCCATCGAAACGGAGGGTGTCAGCGTTCTGGACGAGTACTACTGGCTCAACAAGGAGGACCCCAACTACTCCCTGTGCCGCGCCACCGTTGACCGCGGCCAGGACGCCCATACCGACGGCAAGTTCGACATCTCCGACAAGGGCGCCATGGAGATCATGAAGCTGTTCTTCACCCCCAACGAGGACCTTCAGGACAAGAAGATCACCGACTTCTTCGATGACGAGGTGCTGAACTCCAACTTCTGGCTGTACTGGCGCACCATGTTCGCCTTTGAGAACTGGCACAGTGCGCTGGAGATGAAGCTGTATATCCAGCGCTATATACACCACATCGGCGGCCTGCCCGACTTCACCGCCCTGCGCTTCACCAAGTACAACCAGTACGAGTCCATGATCCTGCCCATGGTGAAGTATCTGGAGAGCCACAACGTCCGGTTCCATTACGGCGTGCAGGTCACCAACGTGGAGTTCGACTGCTCCGATCCCGCCCACAAGCTGGCCAAGCGCATCGATGTCATCGAGAACAACGAGCCCGGCGCCATCGACCTGACGGAGAACGATCTGGTGTTCATCACCAACGGCGGCTGCGTAGAGAACTCCTCCATGGGCAGCCAAGATAAGCCCGCCGCCTACAACACCGAGCTGAAGCCCGGCGGCGGCTGGGATATGTGGCGCAAGATCGCCGCGCAGGACCCTGCCTTTGGCCATCCCGACAAGTTCTGCCATGACCCCGAGCAGACCAACTGGATGAGCGCCACCGTGGAGACTTTGGACCAGAAGATCATCCCCTATATCAAGAACATCTGCAAGCGCGACCCCTTCACCGGCCATGTGGTCACCGGCGGCATCGTCACCGTCAAGGACTCCTCCTGGCTGATGAGCTGGACCATCAACCGCCAGCCCCAGTTCCGCGACCAGCCCAAGGATCACTGTCTGGTGTGGGTCTACTCCCTGTTCACCGACAAGCCCGGCGACTATGTGAAAAAGCCCATGCGGGCGTGCACCGGCAAGGAGATCTGCATGGAGTGGCTGTACCACATCGGCGTGCCCGAGGATCAGATCGAGGATCTGGCGTCCAACAGCGCCAACACCGTACCCGTGATGATGCCCTATATCGATGCGTTCTTCATGCCCCGCGCCTACGGCGACCGGCCCAATGTGGTGCCCGACGGCAGCGTGAACTTCGCCTTCCTCGGTCAGTTTGCCGAGACGCCCCGCGACACCATCTTCACCACCGAGTATTCCATGCGGACCGGCATGGAGGCCGTCTACACCCTGCTGAACGTGGACCGCGGCGTGCCCGAGGTCTGGGGCAGCGTCTATGATGTCCGCGACCTGCTGAACGCCACCGTGAAGCTGCGGGACGGCAAGAAGGCCACCGACATGGAGCTGGGCCTGATGGAAAAGCTGGCCGTCAAGAAGCTGCTGGGCAAGATCGAAAACACCGATATCGAAAAGCTCCTGAAGGAATACCACGTCATCTGACAGCCCCCAGCATCACCCCCAAAAAAAGAAAGACCGGCTCTCGCCGGTCTTTCTTCTTTATTCTCATGCGTCGGCGGGGTAGGACCGCCGCGGGAGAAACTCAGTCCTCGCGCTTTTTAGCGGTCCACGCCATACCGCTCAGGGACAGCACCGCCGTCACGGCGTAGATGCCCATGCCCGCGTCAAAGGTCTTGGGGCTGGTCTTGCCCTCGTCCTTCTTGGTATCGGTAGTCGTGGTGGAGTTGTAATAGTAGCGCGGCGGCTGCTCGGGGGTGGGGTCGGGCGTGACCGGCACGGTATATTTGCCGCGTGCCGCATCCTTACCGTTGATCTTCACGCCATCCGCGTCAACGGTCACAGTCACATTTTCATTCACACCGTTGATCTCGCCGCCCTTGGTGATAGTGACCTTCTTGCCGCTGTTTGCCGCATCGGCAATAGCCGCGCTGCCCACCGCGATCATGGTCTTGTCCCCATTGACCACGGTAGCCTGCGGCGCATTGATAGGCTCACCCATCAACGCCGTCACCATGGCATCAGACACGAACGTACCTCCGGTAACAGTCAGTCTGTCCTTATTGTTGGGGCAGAACCGATTTGTGTTTTCCTGTGCAAACACGCCATTAGAGATGGTCACCTTTGCACCAGCTTTGATGTCAATCACTTCGTTGGTATTCGTATTGAAAGTAAACTCACCGCCGTTGATGTTCACTGTGCTCGTATCGCTGGCGTGTATCTCACGGGCAAACTTACCACCATTGATGGTCAATTTGCCATTATCGGCGCAACTCACATCCGTTTTGAAAGCTCCTTCATTGATGGTCGCGGTACCGGTCTGCACAGAAACGCCTCGTGCGAACGTACCGTTGTTGATGACCAGCGTACCACTGCTGTAGAAGTTTCCACCAGCGATGAACGTGCCACCGTCCACGGTCAAACTGCCCTTACTTTCAATACTGCCGCTGTAATTCCCGCTGTTTATCGTGACCGCTGCATAGGGATGAATCGTCAGGCCAATGCTCATATCACCGTTGAGTACAGCCGTACTTTCAGAAATAGTCCGGCTCACGGTAGCCTTTATCTCGCCGCTGTTGGTATTCGGCTCGGACGCATCATTAGTATACTCACTGTAGCAAATAGCAGAGCAGTTCTCACCCTCAATCACGCCCGTATTGCTGCAATTCACAATCTTCAGTCCAGACCCTTTCAAGTTCACCGACACAATACCTGCGGTCATAATATTCTGTCCCGCATTTGTCGAATGGACCGAACCATTATTCACGCAGTTTTTGACGATACCACTGCCGCTGTCACTGACATTGAACACAACACCTCCGACAAATGGGCCGCTGATCTTCCCATTGTTCGTACAGCCGTTAATGGTAAAATTCTCCCCCTGGGCATATACCACAATACCGGCAGCCCCGTTTACTGTATCGCTTTTAATCTCGCCATCGTTCGTACAGCCCTCAATGACCACATTGGCGCCATCAATTTTAACGGTAATACCCGCTGCCTTGCTGGTACCTGTTACTTTCGCTTTATTGATGCAGTTGATAACTTTGCTTGCACCGTCCAATCGTGCGACCACACCCGCAACATCAGACCCGTTGATAGTGCCGGCCACCGTCAGGTTCTTGATAGTCGCGTCCTTAACCGCGCCGAAGAAACCGGCGTAGCCGCCGAAAGCGGAATCGAGACTACTATTGATGCGATTGATAGTCACCGTCTGGCCGTTGCCGTCAAAGGTACCGGCAAACTTGTTTTCGGTGCCCTTCTGTCCGATGGGCGTCCAGTCCGTCACAGTGATGCTCTTGCCCAGTTTGAAATACTTACCACTGTACACTGTACCGCTGTTCACGTCCGTGGCCAGCTTATTCAGCCCCGCCTCGGTCGTGATCATATACGGGTCAGCCTCCGTACCGGAGCCTGTCCAGTCTCCTTCCGCCCACGCCATCGTGGTGACGCCCAGCGCCATGACCAGCGCCAGAATGGTTGCCAACAATTTCTTCATGTCTCAAACCCCATTTGTTTTAGATTTCCGCAGGACGCATCGTTTTAAGATCGTTAAAACGCAAATGCAGAGGTACCTCTGCATTTGCGTTTTAACGATCTTAAAACGCAAATGCAGAGGTACCTCTGCGGATAGTCAGATTATAGCACAGTCACACCGTTTGTCCAGCCTTTTTGTGGAAAATTTCCGTGTTTTTGCCATTTCCGGTAATGGAAATCGTGCAAAACACCCCCTGACGCTCAAAAGAGACGGCAGTGCCGTCTCTTTTTGTGTTCAGTTATACTCCCGCACCACGGCGGTGACCTTGCCCAGCAGCGTGGCCTCGCGGCCGTCGATGGGCCGGTAGTTCTCGTTCTCCGGCAGCAGCCACACCTCGCCGTTCCGGCGGCTCAGCCGCTTCACCGTGGCCTCGTCCCCCAGCAGTGCCACCACGATCTCGCCGTTGTGTGCTGTGGGCTGGCGGTGCACCACCACCAGGTCGTCCGGCAGGATGCCCGCGTTCAGCATGGACTCGCCCCGCACCCGCAGGGCAAAGTACTCCCCCTCGCGTCCGCCGGTGTCGAAGGTCAGATAGTCCTCAATGCACTCCTCTGCCAATATGGGGCTGCCCGCGGCCACGCTGCCCACCACGGGGATGCGGTCCGCCGCCGGTGCCGCCTCCTCCTGTACCGGCGCGCCGTCAGGCATCTCCCCCTGCATGGGCTGCGCCAGCGTCAGGGCCCGGCCCTTGCCGGCCCCCTTGGTCAGCACGCCCAGCTCCTCCATGTGCTTCAGGTGGAAATGCACCGTGGACGGCGATTTCAGTCCCACCGCCTCGCCGATCTCCCGCACCGAGGGAGGATACCCCTGCTCCCGCAGTGCCTGGGCGATGTAGTCGTAGATCTTCTGCTGCATTCTGGTCATCTTCGCCATAGCCATGCCCCTTTCACGCGCCCCGTGTCGGCGCAGGTCCGTTTTTTTGTATGTGCGCCGCGTCCGCTGTTCTTCCGGCTCTATTATATCACACCCTTTCGCGCATTGCAACATTTGTTCTATTTCTTTTTGCAGTTTTTTCTGAGGCTGCAGCAAAGACGACCGTGAAGTAACACAAAAGCAATGAAAGAAATCCCGTTTCAACGGGCATTTCACTCTTGACAAGGGCCGACGGTATATAGTATAATGATTTTCGCTGACACGGTGACATAGCCAAGTGGTAAGGCAAGGGTCTGCAAAACCCTCATTCCCCGGTTCAAATCCGGGTGTCACCTCCAACCAAAACTCCCGAAACGCCTGTGTTTCGGGAGTTTTTTTATGCCCGAAAACAGGTTTTAGCCTTGTTTTTAGTCTTATGCGGAGCGCCCTGCCCGTTGAAACCGTTGAAAAAGGAGGGGGACGGAAGCTTCCGTCCCCCTCCTGCGGTATTGGTTCTATTCTATGCAGACAATTCGTCCGTCCGTGTCGTTTAGCCCAGCTTTGCCCACGTCAGGGGGCCGACGATGCCGTCCACACCCAGACCGTTGGCCTTCTGGAACGCCAGCACAGCGGCCTTTGTCTTGCTTCCGAAGATGCCGTCCACGCTGCCGCAGTCAAATCTTCACGCTTCAGAATTGGCGCTACAGTCACGCCCAACGGCGAAACGCACTACGAGATACGGGCGCCCGACATCGATGTAACGGTGAATCCGGCCGCCGGCGACAGTCTTGACACCGTCGCGCTTACGCTGCCGTATGCGGACACCGGCAAGCACGCCTATACGCCGGACTGGTCGAAGCTTCCCAGCGGGCAGACTTGAAACTACAGTAGCTCGCCCAATGTCAGTGAAGGCTCGAACGCAAAGCTTACTACATTCTGCTGGCAGAAAGACGCTGGTGGACGTGGAACTGCCGCCCTACGCGGTAACGGCGCTGATAAGCTACACCGGCACCGCGGCGCTGCTGTGCCGCCGCAAGCGCGAGGCCTGACAAGGCACCGCAGAAAACAGGAAACACCACCCAATGGGTGGTGTTTTTTTCGGCGGAACAGGCACGCATCCCCCCAGGCAGGGCCGCCTGGGGGTGTGTTTTATTGCTTTCGCGCGGTGATATAGTCGTCGCCGGGGCGCCAATAGGGACAGGATCGGGTATCGGCGGCCAGGAAACGGGCCAGCTCGTCCTCGTCCAGATCCATGTCACAGATATAATCGTCATAGTCCTCGTCATAGACGTACCACACGCAGGTCTCACACTTGTCCATCATACGTCCTCCACCAGCCGGTGGCTGTCGAATTTGCAGAAGCGGTAGTAGATGAGCGTGGCCACGCTGCACACGAACCAGCCGGCGGGGTAGCTCATGGCGATGGGGATGATCTCGTTGGAGACATAGTTGGCCACGATGTAGAGGTATATCTGGCGGAAGACCACGAAGGAGCCCAGCATGATCCACATGGGCACCTGGCTGTTGCCCGCGCCGCGGAGGGCGGCGGAGTAGATCTGGTTGATGCAGAAGAAGAAGTAGAAGGGCGACAGCAGCCGCAGCAGCAACGCGCCATAGGACACCACCTCGGCCTTGCTGTTGAAGAACGCCGTCAGGTCCGGGGCCAACAGCAGTACCGGCACCAACAGCACCGCCGTGACGGCGAAGGACAGGTACAGCGCCGTGCGGACGCCCTTCTTGGCCCGGGCCGTGTCGCCCACGCCCAGGTTCTGGCCCACGAAGGTGGTGCCGGCCATGGCGATGGACTGGACCGACAGGATCACCAGCTGGTCCACCTTGGTATAGGCCGTCCAGCCGGACATACAATCCGGGCCGAAATAGTTGATATAGCCCTGGACGAACACGTTGGAGAAAGCGGTGATGGCCATTTGCAGGGCGGCGGGTATACGCACGGACACGATCTGACGGAGAACGGACCAGGTCATACGCAGGGCACGGAGCTCCACGCGGATACAGCCGGCGGCGCGCATGAGTACCCAGATGGTCAGCGCGGCGGACACCGCCTGGGCGATGATGGTGGCGTAGGCCACGCCCTCCACGCCCATGCCGAATTTCAGCACGAAGAGCAGGTCCAGCCCGGTGTTCAGCACGGCGGACACCAGCAGGAAGTAGAAGGGGCGGCGGGAATCGCCCACGGCGCGGAGGATGCCGGAGCCCATGTTGTAGAGCAGCAGTCCCATGACGCCGGCGAAGTAGATGGTCAGGTAGGTGGTCTGCTCCGGTGCCACCTCGGCGGGAGTCTTCATCAGGCGGAGCATCAGGGGCGTCATGGCGATGCCGGCGGCGGTGAAGACCGCGCCCATCAGCAGCGTCAGCACCAGGGAAGTGTGGACCGCCTGGCGGACCTTATCCTCGCGGCCGGCACCGTAATACTGGCTGATGACCACGCCGGCACCGCTGGACAATCCCAGGAAAAAGCCGATAAGCGTGTTGATAATAGGGGTGACGGTACCCACGGCGGAAAAGGCCTCGTTGCTGACGTAGTTGCCCACCACCCAGGTATCCACCATGTTGTAGAGCTGCTGAAAAAGATTGCCCACCATCAGCGGCAGGGCAAAGTTGATCAAATGCTTTGTGATGCTGCCCTTGGTCATGTCCACGTCATAACGGGCGGCGCGGTGGTGGGTGTGGAAATGCAGATGCAGATGGCTGGAATGGCGCATGGAGGCTCTCCTTATAACATACTTCTTTACAGGAATTTTACCATAATACCAGCCGGGGCGCAACAGGGAGAATGCCGGTTTTTCGGCGCGGACAGTGCCGCAGAATGGGCGGGAATGGACGGAGGAAGCGCGTCACTCCGGGAATTCCGTCCGGTCCGCCGGACGCATGATGGATACCTCATAGGCGGTGCGGTCGGTGGTGACGCCGTTCTCCGTTTTGGAGTAGACACGACTCTGGACCCGACCCTCGGCGGTGAGCCGGGCACCGGTGTGCAGCAGGGACACCTGCTGAGCCACGGCGCCCCAGGCGATGCAGGGCAGATAGTCGGCGCGGCCGTAGCGGCGGTTCACCGCCAGGATCATGTCGCATATCTCGCGGCCAAGGGGCGTACGGCGGAGGGCGGGCTGCTTGCACAGCACGCCGCTGAGGAAAATGCGGTTCAGCGGTTCGCCGGCGTCATGGGTCAGCGTCTGGGCGAAGGTGGAGATGACCAAACGGCTGCCCTGGCCGCTTTTGTTGTTGAAGGAACGCAGCTGGCCGGTGATATGTACGCCGTCGCCGGGGGACACCGGCGTCAGCAGCAGAAGCGGCCGGGGGACGATGACGGGCAGCTTGTCCGCCTGACCGGACAGGCGCAGGACGGACAGGGTAAAGCGGTAGAACGCCCAGCCGTGGTTCACATGGGACAGCAACGGCGCGTCCTCGGCCACGCCCCGCAGCTCCACGCGGTTGTAATTCAGCTCCATAGTACACCTCGTTTGTTGAGATGTCACAGCCTATGTGGGGCGGGGCTGGAATATGCCCCCTTTTCAAAGCGTTCAAAGTATGGCATAATACAGCAAAAGGAGTGATGACCATGCGTTATAAGGGAAAGGTATACCGACCGCCCAGCGAGGCGTACAGCCTGATCGTGCAGGTGACCTACGGGTGCAGCCACAACAGGTGCGCCTTCTGTGATATGTACGACGACAAGCACTTTGCCATGCGGCCCATGGACGAGATCCGGGAGGACTTCGAGCTGGCACGGCGGGTATACCGCCGGGTGGAACGGGTCTTTCTGGCGGATGGGGACGCACTGATGCGGAGGACCGGCGACCTGGTGGAGATATTGGGGCTGGTCTATGGGCTGTTTCCAGAGTGCCAGCGGGTAACGTGCTACGCCTCCCCCACCAGCCTGCAGATCAAATCCGAGGACGATCTGCGCCTGCTGCGGAGCAAGGGCCTGCAGATGGTGTATATGGGGCTGGAGTCCGGGTGCGACGCGGTGCTGGAGAAGATGCAGAAGGGCCACACGGCGGCGGAGATCGTGGCGGCGGGGCAGAAGGCCCGGCGGTGCGGGCTGGCGCTGTCGGTGACGGCCATCTCCGGGCTGGGGAGCGTGGCACACTGGCGGGAGCACGCCGCGGACACGGCCAGAGCCGTCAGCGAAATGAAGCCGGACTATCTGGGGCTGCTGACGCTGATGGTGGAGCCGGGAACGCCGCTGGAGGCCTGGGTGCGGGAGGGCAGCTTTACGCTGCTCAGCCCCCTGGAGGTACTGAAGGAAACAGAGCTGTTTTTACAGCACGTGGACAGCGAAGGAACCGTGTTCCGCGCCAACCATGCCAGCAACTATCTGACGCTGAAGGGCACACTGAACGGCGACCGGAAGGCGCTGCTGGCGCAGATCGCCGCGGCGCTGGACGGCCGGCGGGACCTGAAGCCGGAGTTTTTGCGGGCGCTGTAGCGCACACGCGCATTCAAAAGGGCTTCCCACAGGGAAGCCCTTTTGCTGTCCAACCAGCCCCGCGCTCTGCGGAAAAGGGCGGACTTGACAGGGTAGGTGGTTTTGTATATAATAGGCAGGATTTATATCAAAAGGAGGATACAGGGCGATATGGATACCGACAGCGGCGACCATCCCGGGAACTTGCCGGGCTGCCATCTGTTTTTTGCGGCATATCTGCGCCGCCTGACGCGGGGCAGACGTGCTTTTTTGCGCCTTTAGACCGGCGCGGATCACAGAAACAGACGACAGAAAAAGGAGCTATTGATCGTGTCAACGACTACATATATCATTATTATGGCGGTATGCCTGCTGCTGTCCGCCTATTTCTCGGCCACGGAGACGGCGTTCTCCTCGGCCAATGTCACGCGGCTGAAAATGCTGGCGGAAAAAGGCAACAGCCGTGCCGCGCTGGCGTGCCGGCTGCTGGAGCGCTATGACAAGCTGCTGTCCACCATTCTCATCGGCAACAACATCGTGAACATTGCCATGGCATCCCTGGCCACGGCACTGTTCGTCAAAAGCTTCGGCGATGCCGGCGCTACGCTGTCCACCATCGTGGTAACGGTGGTGGTGCTGATCTTCGGCGAGATCTCCCCCAAGAGCATCGCCAAGGACTGCGCCGAGAGCTGGGCCATGACGGCCGCGCCGTTTCTGCGGTGCCTGATCTGGCTGCTAATGCCGCTGAACGCGCTGTTTTCCCTGTGGAAAAAGCTGCTGGCCAGGATGTTTCATTTGGATGGGGATAACAAAATGTCCCCGGAGGAGCTGCTGATGCTGGTGAACGAGGTGCAGCAGGAGGGCAGCATCGACAAGGACGAGGGCGACCTGCTGAAGAACGCCATCGGCTTTTCCGAGCAGGAGGCGCAGGACATCCTCATCCATCGGGTGGACCTGGCGGCACTGCCGGTGGACGCCACCAAGGAAGAGGTGGCGGACCTATTCACCCAGACGAAGTATTCCCGGCTGCTGATCTATCGGGAGGACATCGACCACATTATCGGCACCATACACCAGAAGGACTTTTATGTGGGCTGCGGCGTAACGGACAAGCCGCTGGAAGAGATACTCTCCCCGGTCATGTTCGTGCTGGAAAACGAGCCAATCAGCCTGCTGCTGAAAAAATTGCAGCTGGCCAAGACCCAGGTGGCCGTGGTGGTGGACGAGTACGGCGGCACCTGCGGCATCGTGACCATGGAGGACATTCTGGAGGAGCTGGTGGGCGAGATCTGGGACGAGCACGACGAGGAGGAGGTCTTTATCCACAAGGTGGACAAGGACACCTATCTGGTGGACGCGGCCATGGACTTTGACGATTTTGCCGAGTTCTTCCATCTGAACGAGGAGACGGAGATGACGTCCGTCAGCGGCTGGGTGATGGAGCAGTGCGACCGGGTTCCTGAGGTAGGCGACCGGTTCAGCTGCCAGGATCTGGACGTGCTGGTGACGCGGGTGGACAACCACCGCACTTGCGAGATCAAGGTGGTCCGGCGGGAAGCGTCCGGCGGCGAGATCACCGACGAGACATAAGCAGAAGCACCCGGAGGCATAAGCCTCCGGGTGCTTATTTTTTCCTGTGAGGAACCTCCCCTAAGGTGAGTCCAATACTACCATACCACCATCCGCCCGCCAATGCAAGAAGAACTTTCGCTTCTGCAACAATTTCTCCCTAATTCTATATATTATATGATAATTCCGATGAAATATCTGCGTTTTGCACCGTTGACAGCGGAGGTATGGGGGTGTACCATCGGAGCATATTTTTTACAGGGGAGATGGCGGGATGAAGTATATTTTTGTGACCGGCGGCGTGGTGTCCGGGCTGGGAAAGGGCATCTGCGCGGCATCGCTGGGCCGGCTGCTGAAGCAGTGCGGTCTGCGGGTGCGAAACCAGAAATTCGATCCGTACCTGAATGTAGACCCGGGGACTATGAGCCCTTACCAGCACGGCGAGGTGTTCGTCACCGACGACGGCGCGGAGACGGATCTGGACCTGGGACACTATGAGCGCTTCGTGGATGAGGCGCTGACCGGCGACAGCTCCGTTTCCTCCGGAAAGATCTTCTGGTCGGTGCTGAACCGGGAACGGCAGGGCGGCTATCTGGGCGGCACGGTGCAGATCATCCCCCATGTGACCGACGAGATCAAGCGGCGGTTGTACGCCATGGATGACGGACAGACGGACGTGGTCATCGCGGAGATCGGCGGCACGGTGGGTGACATCGAGAGCCAGCCGTATCTGGAGGCCATCCGTCAGGTGGCGGCGGAGCAGGGACGGGAAAACGTGCTGTATATCCACGTGCCGCTGGTGGTCTCCATCCCCGGCAACGGCGAGCTGAAGAGCAAGCCCACACAGCACTCCGTGAAGGAGCTGCTGAGCGTGGGAATCCAGCCGGATATCCTGGTGTGCCGCACCGACAGCCCGCTGCCGGAGGACATGCGGAAGAAGATCGCACTGTTCTGCAATGTCAGTGGGGACTGCGTCATCCCCAACCTGACGGCGTCCACCCTGTATGAGGTGCCCCTGCTGCTGGAGCGGGAGGGGCTGTGCCGGGTGGTGTGCCGCAAGCTGGGACTGGGCGTCGGCGAGCCGGATATGCGGCACTGGCAAGAGCTGGTGACGCAGATACACGCGGCGGAGCAGCGTCATGTGACCATCGCGCTGGTGGGCAAATACACGGAGCTGCACGACGCCTATCTCAGCGTAGCGGAGTCGCTGTTCCACGCGGGGACGGCCTGCGGCGCTCAGGTGGACATCCAGTGGGTGGACTCACAGCACCTGACGGTGGAAAACCTCACGGAAACGCTCTGCGGGTGCAGCGGCATATTGGTGCCCGGCGGCTTCGGTGACCGGGGCATTGAGGGGATGATCCTGGCGGCACAGTACGCGCGGGAGAAAGGTATCCCCTATCTGGGCATCTGCCTGGGGATGCAGATTGCAGTCATCGAATTTGCGCGGCACGCAGCCGGGTGGGCGGATGCCCACAGCGCAGAGTTCAGCGCCGTGACGGCACATCCGGTCATCGACCTGATGCCGGACCAGGTGGGCGTGACCGCCAAGGGCGGCACCATGCGGCTGGGCAAGTATCCCTGCGTGCTGGCGGAGGGAACAAAGGCCCGGGAGGCCTACGGCCAGCGGGAGATATGGGAACGCCACCGTCACCGGTATGAGTGCAGCAACGTGTTCCGGCCGGAGCTGGAGGCCGTGGGCCTGCGGGTAGCGGGTACATCGCCGGACGGCCGTTTGGTAGAGATGGTGGAGATAGCGGACCATCCGTGGTTCGTGGGCTGCCAGTTCCACCCGGAGTTCAAGAGCCGGCCGGACCGGCCCCATCCCCTGTTCCGCGGCTTTGTGGCCGCAGCGCTGGCACAGCAACAATAAAGATACGCAAAAGGCCCACCCCGGTGGGGCGGGCCTTTGCGCTCAGCGCATCAGGGCTGCATGGCGGCAGCGGTGGCCGGGTCGAGATAATACTTCCCATCGCCGCCCCGGTAGTAGATGTTCTGGATAAACCCGTGGAGGTCATACTCCACCTTGGTGTTGGGCTCCGCCGCTATGGTGTACATCTCCTCCGGGAAGATGTCCTCCCGGCTGTTGATCTCCTCCTCGGTCAGGTCGCCGCCGCTTTCCACAGTGCGGTTCAGGTGGGCGTCGTAGTACACCACGGAGTAGTCCTGCATCCACATGGGGATATAGACCACCTTCGTGCCGGTCTGCCCGTCCTCCTGCGTCTGGGAGATGCCCTCCACCGGCGGCACGTCGCCTTCATCGGCGGGCAGCGTCTGTGCGCCGCAGGCGCTCAGCGTCAGCAGTGCCAGCAGGCACGCGATAACGGTGATTTTTTTCATGGTCTTAACTCCTTTCGCTCTCATATATGCTCTCCGCCACGGACACCAGCTCCTGCCGGGACTGACCGCCGATCAGCAGGAACAGGCAGTTGGCTCGCTCGTCCACCCACACCAGCGCCGCAGCGCCCTCCGGGATGGACACCTGATGGAAATGCACGGGGTCGCTTCCCCGATAGAACCACAGGCCGCAGCCGTGCTGCACCTGCGGAGAGGTGCCCTCCGCGGGCAATATGCGGTACAGCTGCGCGGACAGGCCATGTACGGTCACATTCTCCGTCTCGTAGTCCTCCGGCTCGCCCGCCCCGCCCGTGGGACGCTGCCCCGTCTCCGTGGAGAAAAGGCCGCCGGTGCTGCTGCTTCGCAGCTCCACGCTGATAGGCTCGTCGCCGGTCATGGGCACGGCCTCAAACAGCAGATCGCCGTGTGAGGACGTCCAGCGCATGACCCGGATGCCGTTCTCCCTGCCGGTAAAGTCGCCCGACAGGACATAGCCCAGCGGGGCGGTGGGGGTGTAGTCCTGCACCGTGTCCCCGGCGTCCGCCGGGGTGATGCGGTAGGCTGTCACCAGCTCCGTTATCTGCACGAACCAGCGGCTCACCGCCGCCCGCGCCACCGGACTGGCCGCCAGTATTACCCCACAGGACAAGCACACCGTCACCAGCGCGGCCGCTGTTCTCTGCCACATTCTCCGGCGGCTCTGCCGCCGCGTGCCCTGTTGTACCACCGGCTCCATCCGCCGGGTGAACTCCGGCGAAGGCGGGGCATCGGTCTCCGGCAGCTCAGATGCCAGCAGCGCCGCCATCCGCTGCGCGCCCTGCCGCAGCACACGTTCGTATGTGATATCTGTCATACAGTCAATCCTTCCTTTTCCAGCTCCTGCCGCAGCGCGGCCTTAGCCCGCTGCAGAAGCTTCTGGGCCGCGGCAAAGGACAGCTCCAGCAGGGACGCCGTCTCACGGGTGCTGTAGCCGCAGCCGTAGCGCAGCAGCAGCGCCTCGCGGCAGCGGGGCGGCAAGCGCCCCATAGCGTCGGCCACCGGGTCGCCGCAAGGCGGTGGCGTGACCAGAACGGTGTTCTCGTCAAAGGGCACGCCGTCACGGCGGGCCTGCTGCCGCAGGATGTCGATGCATTTGCGCTCCACGGTCACCACCAGATAGGCCTCCAGCTGCGTCTCCGGCAGCTTCGCCAGCCGGGAAAAGCGCTCCGCCAGTGCCAGGAACGATTGCTGCACCGCGTCCTCGGCGTCCGCCTGAGCGGACAGCCTCCGCCGCGCCAACGCCAGCATCCGCCCGCAGCAGGCGCGGTATACGTCCTCAAAGAGCCGCCGCTCCTCCGCGCTCTCCAGCGCCGTCATGCACACCGTCAAACGCCCACCTCCCCGCAGCTTGTTGCATTCATCATAACACAGGCGGCCGCCCTGTGTCATCACTATATAAACGGCGCAGCGGAGCAAATGCGGACAGGAAAACCGAAAATTTTTTCAAAAAACGCGTTTCCCTATGGAAAAAGGACGCCGGGGCGTCCTTTTCGGGTAAGACTGTTCATACATATACAGAAGGCGATGCCGGCTACACCATGACGAACATATTATAATGCTTCATCAGGCGGATATCCTCCTTGGATATCTTCAGCTCCTGGACCAGCGCCTTGTCGATGGAAAGCGGTGTTTTGCTGAGAAGGCGCTTGGCGGCGGAGGGCATCAGCGGGCGGCAGGAGATGCCATAGGTCAGCACCCACTTCCGGTCGTCGTCCATATAGGGCTGGGGAATGCCGATCTGGTATTTGTCCATGGGCATATCGTCATTCTGGAACAGCATGGCGCTGAACGCCTCGTAGTGGGTCAGGGTGCCGTGGTAGGTGCTCTCACAGACCCGGTAGTGGGCCAGGTCCTTGATGTTCATGTACATGAGCACCTCGGCCGTGCTGCTCTCCTCCGTGGGGAATATATCGATCACGGTGCACTGGGCGCGGTTGACCCGGCCGTCGAAGAAGTACATATATAATTGGGAGACCTCCCGGAAAAAGGCGGGCACCTCCGCGTTGTACTCCTGGTCAATATCCGGTGTATTGCGGTACAGCAGATCATAGATGCTGACCTTCAGGGCGTTGGCGATGTCGTAAAGCGTGGCAATATCCACGGAGATCTGTCCGTTCTCGTACTTGGAGATGGCCGAGCGGGTCTTGTAGATGGCCTGAGCCAGCTCGTCCATCGACATACCCCGGCTTTTGCGGGCGTAGCGGATGCGGCTGCCGACTTCTCTTGTGATATTTTCTCTTGCAGTGTCCATAGGCGATTTCCTCAAAATCAATTCAGGCTCATTTTTGCGCTGGTTTTTAACGATTATAGCAAAATACGTCAAATATGTCAACAAACGTTCCGTTCAGGAAACATAATTTGCACAAATTGTTCCGCAGGGGGAACAGGCGACAAATTGCCACCCGGTCCATTTTCCGTTATAATGGCAACTAAGGTAAACCTTACGTACGCAAAACTGTACAAAATCACAATAATACTACGTTGAAATTGGAGAGGTGTACAAAATGAAGGTCAAAGCTGATACGTTGTTTTATGGCGGCAAGATCTACACGATGGAAGCGCCGGGCGTCTGCAAGGAAGCAGTGGTGCTGAAGGACGGCAAATTTGCCTATGTGGGCACAAAGGAAGAGGCGCTGGAGCGCTTTGACTGTGCGAAGTGCATTGATCTGCAGGGCAAGACTGTGCTGCCCGGCATGGGCGACTCCCACCTGCACTTCTTCGCTTTCTGCCAGACCTATACCACGGTGGACCTTGGCGGCGCCACCTCCCGCGCCGAGGCACTGCAGCTACTGCGTGACCGCGCGGCGGAGACGCCCAAGGGCGAGTGGATCAAGGGCTCCAACTTTGACCAGTCCAAGTGGAAGGACTGCGAGGACCGGCTGCCCACCCGTCTGGACCTGGACGAGGCCAGCACCGATCACCCCATCGTCATCAAGCGCGTGTGCCTGCATACAGCAGTGGCCAACACCATGGCGCTGGAGAAGGCCAACATTACCAATGGCTACGTGTACGGTCCCGGCGGCCTGGTGGAGCTGGACGCTGACGGCAATCCCAACGGCATTTTCCGTGAGCAGGCCTCTAAGATCTACGACAATCTGATCCCCGACCCGTTCCTGGTGCCCGCCACCCGTGAGAAGTGCATGAAGAAGGGTCTGGCGCTGGCCTCCAGCCTGGGCGTGACCATGATGCACACCTACGCCGCGGAGATCTGGCACTATGACGAGGACTTCGCCGACTATGTGGCCCGCAGCGACCGCGGCGAGCTGCCGGTGCGTATGGCCGTGTGCCTGGACTATATGTTCGACCCGGAAAACCTGACACCCGAGCAGCGGAATGATCCCTATCGTGCCGCACGGATGGGCAGCTTCAAGAGCTTCTCTGATGGCTCCCTGGGCTCCCGTTCCGCCAAGCTGTACACCGACTACGCGGACGATCCCGGCAACACCGGCATTCTGGTCATCAGCCCCGAAGACCTGGCCAAGAGAATGTACAAGGCATACCGCCACGGCTTGCAGCCCGCCACCCACTGCATCGGTGACAAGGCGCTGGAGGTCACTCTGGACGCGGTGGAGTACTGCCTTGAGCAGGGGCTGAAGGACGGCATGACGCCGGAGGAGCAGGCCAAGCGTCTCCCCTTCCGCATCATCCACGCCCAGATGGCCACGCCGGAGCTGATCGAGCGCATGAAGAAGCTGCCGATCGTGCTGGATATCCAGCCCACGTTCCTGATGACCGACCTGCACTGGATCGAGGAGCGCGTAGGCAAGGAACGCGCCGTGCTGAGCTATCCCTGGAAGACGTATCTGGACGCGGGACTGATCATGGCCGGCGGCTCCGACGCACCGGTGGAGAGCTTCAATCCCTGGATCGGCATCTACGCCACCGTGACCCGTCAGGATATGGACGGCTATCCCGTGGGCGGCTATCACCCCAACGAGAAGGTATCCGTGTATGACGCGGTGTGTATGTACAGCAAGAACGTGGCCTACGCCAACGGCGATCAGGACCTGATGGGAACCATCGAGGCCGGCAAGTTCGCCGACATGGTGGTCATCGACCGCGACATCTTCCACATCCCCGGAAACGACATCAAGGACATCCAGGTGCTGAACACCTATATGGCCGGCATCGAGAGATATCACCGCGACTGATACGCGCAGCATAACAAAGGAGCTAAGACATGAAATTAAATTCTTTTGACAAGGTCAAGCAGTTGACGGAAGAGATGGTCGCCATCCCCAGCATCAACAAGGAGCCGGGCGGCGAGAGCGCCGTGGCCCGCTATATACAGGACTTCTATATGTCCCTGCCCTACTTCCAGGCACATCCCGAGCAGGTCAAGTGCTTCCAGACCAAGAACGACTTTGTGGTGCGGCACAGCACGCTGGCCTATGTGAAGGGCACCAAGGGCAATTCCAACCGCACGGTCATCCTCATCGGCCACATCGACACCGTGGGCGTGGACGATTTCGGCACCATCCGCGAGTACGCGTTCCGCTGCGAGGAGCTGCCCGCCAAGCTGCGCGAGACGTTCGTGCTGCCCCAGGAGGTCATTGACGATATCGAGTCCGGCGAGTATCTGTTCGGCCGCGGCGCGCTGGATATGAAGTCCGGTGTGGCAGGCCATATGTACCTGATCCAGTACTTCTCTGAGCATCCCGAGGAGCTGGACGGCAACCTGCTGGCTATCGGCGAGTGCGACGAGGAGGACAACTCCAAGGGCATCATCACCGCCCTGGACCTGTTGGAGGAGCTGAAGGAGAAGGAGCACTTCGAGTACGTGGCGTGCATCAACGCCGACTACTCCACCAACTATGCCCCCGGCGACGAGAACCGCTACATCTACTACGGCAGCATCGGCAAGCTGCTGCCCTGCTTCGCCGTGTTCGGCAAGGAGGCCCATGTGGGCCAGGCCTTCAGCGCGCTGGATCCCAACCTGGTGCTGGCCAACATCACGCGCAAGATGTCCCTGAACACTGACCTGTGTGATATCGCACAGGGTGAGGTCGCCATTCCGCCCATCTCCCTGAAGCAGATGGACACCAAGGGCCCCTACACCGTGCAGACGGCGCTGACGGCCTTCGGTTACTACAACTTCTTCACCCACGGCTGGAGTCCTTCCATCGTGCTGGAAAAGAGCAAGCAGATGGCTGTGGAGGCCTTTGACGAGACGGTGGAATACCTGAACGCCCAGTACAAGCGCTTCTGCGAGCTGAGCAAGGTGGACTTCCATCAGCTGCCCTGGAAGACCCGTGTCTACACCTGGAGCGAGTTCTATAACGAGCTGGCCGCCGTGCACGGCGAGGCATTCAAGAAGGCCATTCACGAGTTCACCGTGAAGCTGCATGAGGACGATCCTGAGCTGGATCTGCGGCTGTTCGGCCTGCGTGTGGTGCAGGAGGCATGGAAGTGGTCTGAGGACAAGTCCCCCGCCGTGGTGGTGTTCTTCGGCTCCATCTTCAGTGCCCGTATCGAGATGACCGGCCGCACGGCCAAGGAAAAGGCACTGCTGGATGCGGTGGAGAGCGCCATCGAGGTAGTGCGGCCCGAGGCCCAGCGCCAGATCAAGACCCGTATGTTCTACCCCTACATCTCCGACTCCAGCTTTATGGCCGTGTGCGATGACACCCTCCGGCGGACAATGGAGAGGCCCAGGCCGTTGCCCCGGTCATCCGGGTATGGCGCAGCCCGGTAGAACCTGTCGAAAATGTGCCGCTGTGTCTCCTCGTCCATACCGATACCCGTATCGGAGACAGACACGGTGACCTCTCCCTCACCCCGCCGCAGCACCACGGTGATCTGCCCGCCGGCGGGCGTGAACCGGATAGCGTTGGAGAGCAGGTTAGACCAGATGTGCTCCACCAGCTCCTCATTGCCGTAATAGTCCACCGGATCCAGGTCTCCCTCCACGGTCAGGCTCTTTTTCAGCCACTCCCTCTCCTGCTGGCGCACACACCGGCGGAGCTGTTCATCCAGGCTGTACAGCGTCTTGTCGGACACGATCTCGGTGTTTTCGTACCGGGCCAGCTCCAGAACGTGGGTGCTCATGGCAGCCAGCCGTTCGGACTGCTGCACCACGGTGTCTGTATAGGTCCGCCGCTGCTCCGATGTCAGGTCGTCGTTTTGCAGCAGCTTGGCAAATCCCCGGATGGAGATAAGCGGCGTTTTGAACTCGTGGGAAAAGGTATTCACAAAGTCCATTCGCAGCAGCGCCACGCTGGACAGTTCCTCCGCCATTTTATTAAAGCTGCGGATATATTCCGCCACCTCGCCCCGGGCGCCCCGCATATCCACCCGCACGGTATAATCGCCCTCCGCCACCGACTGCGTGGCCTGCATCAACCGTGACAGCGGCGCCAGATACCCACGGAAAATGAATATGGCCAGCAGTACGCCCAGGATGGCGCTGACCGAAAGGATGAGGATGGGCCACAGCAGCGTATAGCTGGCGTCCTCCAGATGCACCAGCCGCTGCACCAGTGTAAATATCCCCAACGCCATCCCCACATACACCGCCACCAGCCCAAGCACCAGCAGGAACATGGTGCCCAGCAGCCGGACAGGCGGCTTTTCTTTTTTCACCTTATTTCTGGCCATTGCCGTCCTCCCGGGGCATCCCCATATAGCCAAATCCCCGAATCGTCCGCAGCTCGAAATCCGGGTTGTCCCGGAATTTCTCTCGCAGTCGGGAGATGTAAACCTCCACAGTGTGCTCGTCCACATCACTGTCCAGATCCCATATGTCGTCGATAAGCTGCCGTTTTGTGAAAAGCGTCCGGGGGTAAGACAGCAGCTTATACAGCAGCAAAAACTCCTTAGCAGACAGCTGCCACGTACTCTGCGGAGTGATGACCTGCAGGGAGCCGCGGTCCAGCACCGTGGTGCCCACCGTCAAGCGTCGGTCTGCCCGGCTGCAATACCGCCGCAGCAGGGCCTCGATACGCCAAAGCATCTCCTCCTCGTCCACTGGCTTGACCATATAGTCATCCGTCCCCGCCCGGAACCCCCGGCGCTTGTCCTCCTGGGTCACGCGGGCCGTCACCATCAGCACCGGCAGATCGCAGTTCCCCTCCCGCAGCGTCTGGGTGAAGGTAATGCCGTCCATCCGCGGCATAGTGATATCCACCACCGCCAGATCGCACTGGTAGTGTTCCATCACCTCCAGCGCCTCCACACCGTCCCGCGCAGGGCACGGCTCATACCCGGCACGCCGCAGCACCTCGCACATCAGAAATCTGGCATTGTCATCGTCCTCGGCCACCAAAATGCGGAACATGGCTGTCCCTCCCTTGTGTTTTTTTGGATTTTATCACACCTGCTCTCAAAAATCGAGATTTTTTGAGCTTATGTTGAGGTTTCTTCGGTATACTGCCGTTACCATAGGAAAAATAGGAGGAACACCCCATGCCCAGACCTGTCTGCATCACCTACGACAGCACCTGTGACCTGACGCCCCAGCTGCTGGAGCGCTTCCATATCCGCACCATACCCCTGACTATCCAGAGTGGCGGGCGTGTCTTCCCTGATGACGGAAACTACACCTCGGCGGAGCTGTACACCGATTACCGCCGGAACGGCACCCTGCCCAAAACAACAGCGATCAGTCCAGAAGCGTTCAAGGCATTTTTCTCCCCGCTTTTAGCGGAAGGCTATGACATCGTCCACATCGACATCAGCTCGGAGCTGTCCTGCACCTGCCAGAACGCGGTACTGGCGGCACAGGAGCTGACGGACCAGGGACAGATCCACGTGGTGGACAGCCGCCAGCTCTCCACCGGCGGCGAGTTGCTGGCACTACAGGGGGCCAAGCTACGGGACAGCGGTATGGCGGCGGTGGACATCGCCGCGGAGCTGCGCCGCCTGACACCCTGCAGCGACACCAGCTTCGTACTGGACACACTGGAGTTTATGTGGAAGGGCGGCCGCTGCAGCGGCGTGACGGCGCTGGGCGCCAATATGCTGAAGCTGAAGCCCTGTCTTGAAATGCGGGAGGGCAAGCTGGCAGTCTGCAAAAAGTACCGCGGCGCCATGGAAAAGGTGTACCGCCAGTATATCACCGAACGGTTGGCGGATAAGACAGTTGTGGCTGATCACGCTTTCATCACCCACTCCGGCGAGGTGGCGGAGGGCACTCTACAGGAACTGACGAAGCTGGTACGGGAACTGGCACCCTTCCAGGAGGTATTCGTCACTCAGGCTGGCTGCACTGTGTCCTCACACTGCGGCCCCGGCACCCTGGGCGTGCTGTTCCTGCGGCAGCCGGAGCAATAACAAGCTGCGCATCAGTTGTGCACCCATGTCCGCACCAGGTCGGGCACCCATCCGAACACACGGCGGCACTCTGCCCTGCATTCTTGTTCGGTACAGTCCGGATGTGCGGCCATATAGGCCAGCAGGTACGCCCGTACATTCTCTCGAAGGTTTTTCCGGGCAAACCGGAAATCATACTTGGGAATTGCGTCCAGCGCAAATGAGGTCAGCGGGGCGTCGCTGTAACAGGGTTTGGTCAAGTTCACACGGGTCGTGTGGCAGATGGTGTGACGGGCGTCCGCAGGGTGGAGTATGTCCTCCAGATGCTCGAAGTCCGCTTTCGTTTTGCCGGTGCTCAACAACACGCGCGGAAGCTGCGTCTGTGTCAGAAAGTGCCCGTTGGCGAGAGTAGCCTTCAGCAGAAAGGACAGGCAGAAATCCTCCGAATTTGATAAGCAAATATCCACACCGCCGTAGCCTCGCTCATGGAAATACATCTGTCCAAATCGGTTTTTTTGCTTGCTGCTGCGGTGGGTATTCTGGTCGGGAAAACGCGTTTCGTCATAGCAATAGGCCTCTACCCATAGCGGCTCAATGGTCACGCCAAAGACCTCGATGCGGCAATCATTGATAAGCTTATCGCCCAGCGCTTGCAGAATATGTACCTGTTCATCATAAGCGGCATTTTTTAAATTGCTGACCAAGGTCCACAAGTCGGCAGCGCGGTCCATACACTCAGTCCTTTCCGGGGCGTTTCAAAAAGTATATCACTTGGATGGCGTTCGTACAAGTTCCATAGGAAGAACTTTGCGTAAGGGTACACATTCGCTGCGTTAGTTCTGCAAAATGGCGTGGATGCGTTTACGGTGTACCCATTCATGCTAAGTAAGATCCCCCAATCCACTGTGCTGCAAGGGATTGGGGGATCTTCTCGTGTTGATGTGTTTTAATATGTATCGAGAAGTTTTGCGTAGATTTGGGGCGTTTGTTGGAAGGATCGTTGGAAAGTGACTTGTGTTAACCAAAACGTGACATAACAGGAAAGCCATTGCCTGAAAGCACATTTCCAGTGATTGGTACGTCTATTTCCTCCTCGAGAGCGAGTCTCGGTAATGCAAGTCTACCGGCCATAAATGATACTCGTAGCTCACAACAGGAAACATATTCCATGGAAATAGGTGTTCTGTCACCACTTCCATGTCGCGCTACGCAGGTAAGAAAACAGGGAAAAAGATTGCCGACGAAGAAACGGCGCAGAAAATCATCGCTGCACTGGAAAATGAGAGCATCAAGTATGAGACATACTTCAAGCTTATCATTGCCACGGGGATGTGGCGCGGCGAGTGCTGCGCCCTGCAATGGCGGGATATCGACCGAGAGCAGCTCAATATCCACAGCCTGCGCCACACCGCTGCCAGCCTGATGATCGCGGGCGGTGCGGATATGGCAACGGTAGCGGGTATCCTCGGCCACAGCCAGCTCTCCGCCACGCTGGATATCTATACCCACGCAAGAACAAAAAAGCCGCCAGCGCAGGATCGCAAGGGATGCTTGAGATATGACGCAGGATAGCTCCGTACTGAGTATCCTTTGCCTTCCGTGTGGCAGGAGTGACGGCAGTTACGGGAAAAACTGCGGGGTCACGGTAAAAATTCAAGGAGGAAAAGTACGCTTTTGGGCTTACGCCGGAAGCAAAGAAAATGATAGAAATAAACGTGCCACTGGCTAATTGCGGCAGCCAAAGTGAGTTCGTGGAGAAGGCGGTTCGGTTCTATAACGGCTACCTGAAGGTGCAGAACGCCGGTGCGTTCCTGCCACACGCAGTGGCTGACGTGCTGGAAGGTACGCTGGGCGTCTTCGCAAACCGCATGTCCAAGCTGCTGTTCAACCTGACCGTGGAGCACAACATCACCAACCACCTGCTGGCCGCCGACGTGGATATGACACGCGAGGAATACAACAAGCTGCGCGGCGGCAGCGTCCGCGAGGTCACCAGCACACGGGGTATGCCAAGAATCTGACTTGGCACTTAACAAACCCCCTCGTTGCAAAGCGCGGCAGTCCATGTTACAATAAAAATATCTGTGTTGCAGGTAGCACACTCGGGACAACAGCAACCAAATCTTCTTCCGTGTCAGATGGACACACCCTGCACTCGGTGCTGTAGGGATATTCGCCCAAGGAGAGCCTGACTCTGATAGAGACATCTGGGCAGGAGAACCAGGACAAATTTCAATTAATTGGGAAATGTTGTAATAATCGGCCATGTTAAATCAACTATACTAATAGAGCATCCACGTTGGCATATCAGTAGGGAGGTGACATATGAAATATTCAGCCTAATTGCTTGTGTTCGTGTGTTTACAAAACAAGTAGTGAAAGCCTTGGCGGAAAATAAATGGCTTGTTTGTATTTATCCCCTTTTACTTCCGCGCGGTTTGTATTATTATAATGAGGTGCAGAAAAGAAATCCAATCCACAGTATTCTTTACACCGCAAGGCAGTCCTTTGCGGTGGGCTTAAAACTACCGCTTTATGAATGTGAGGGGAATCGACTAAAAAAGAGATCGCTAGGTCATCACGTTTCTGAAGGTAGGAAGAAACAGGTAAGGAGGTTAGCAAATGGCACACGATGGTAAATTCGCTCAATATATACGCAGAAAGCATATCCACTGGATGGTTGCTGCAGTGCTGTGTGCGCTAGTTGCATTGCTTGTGTTGCGCAGAATTCAGATGCCTGCCGATGTCCCGCTGCCTCAAGTACCCGTCAGTGATCCTCAACCTAAAACGCCGTATTCCATTCCCATCGAGAATACAAAACTGTACGTTTATGTAAGCGGAGAGGGAGCCTTAGATTCTGAAGAAAGCACTACCTATCCCGAGGAAGCTGCTGTCGAATTAGCAAAATCGTTCCTCGACGACTTGATGACTCCTTCCGATGCTCGAACATTTACGATTACGGAGTACAGGGATCTCAAAGTGCGCCTACTGCCAACGACTGATATGGACAGAGAAAGCGCGGACATATACGTACTTAGACCATCTGAAATCAGCAAAGATACTTGGATTGTGGAAATAGATGTTTCCTTTCAATATGAAGGGGTCATCAGCCCCATCGGGAGTGCCGATCAGCGGTGGATTGACATCCTTTATCAAGGCAGTCCCATTGGTTTCCTACTAACACGAAACGGAACGGAGTATACAATGCGTTCTCGTTACAGTGGTGCATAATAGCAGTGCAATATTTTTTAATTGAGTGATTTGTCCGTAACCGTCAAAACAGAGGGCGGCTGGACAGACATGGGACAATCATGTTTCGCCAACAATGAAAGAATTTATAGCCGCACTGGAGGTGGCAAACATTACAACAAAATTGGAGAATGGGAAAATTCATTTGCGGCGAGAAGTAAAAAGGCCGTGGCCATTTAAGCCCGAAACAATTAACTATTCAATAGGTTTTGCTGGCTGGAGTCGGAGTGTAGGCGCTAAAACGGCGCGGGAAGTCCTTCAAAAGCTGAATCTTTACGAAGAGTATCCAGACTATCAAGACTTCCTTGAGGGGAAAGAACCTATGTACCAAATGGTAGAACAGTTTGAGGTTCCACTTAGGCGATTAAAAGATGAATGAATACGCATATTGTGCATTAAAAGTAGCAAAAGCCATCTGATAGATTGCCGAACTCCCTTTCCGCTCCTTTTTCGCCCTTTCTGCGCATTTCCGCGTGTGGGTCACGGTGTGGGTCAAAACTGTCCCACACCGTGACCCACAGATTAAATTGGTCAAAAAGTAAAGAAAAAGTCCTGTTTTCTCTCGAAAACAGGACTTTTTGGAGCTGCTGGGCGGATTCGAACCGCCGACCTCATCCTTACCAAGGATGCGCTCTACCTACTGAGCTACAGCAGCATATATGGCGACCAAGAAGGGGCTCGAACCCTCGACCTCCAGCGTGACAGGCTGGCGTTCTAACCAACTGAACTACTTGGCCATGTGCGCTTTCGTCTTGGAACTCAAGCTTGCTTATTATAGCAAGTACCGCGCAGAATGTCAACACCCATTTCCTGTTTTTCCTGCAATTTTTTCAGAGGGCGGCGGGTAATCGCCGCCCTCTGCTCTATTTACAGCTCCCGGGCCTTGAACCACTTCACGGACAGCGCCCAGCTGCCGACGAATATCGCCAGTGTAATGATGATGACCGGCAAAATCGGAAGTACGGTCAGCGCCCCTCTTACCGATTCGGATGCCATCAGCACCCCGCAGGTCGCCGACGCGATCATCACCACAGCGATATACACCGCGCGCCCTTTTGTGGCGCCGAATTTGAACATAACCGGAAACATCAGTGCCGGAACGCCCAGCCCCACCGCCAGCAGCAGCGGAATCAGTATCGACAGCGGCACGGCTGTGCCGCCGGCCACAGTAGGCTGCCCAGTAAGCGCGCTGATAAGCAGCACCAACGTGATGATGAGCGCCGTCAGCACAGCGCTGGTAACATACTTCGCCGCTACAAGCTGCCGCCGACCTATCGGCAGCGTATCACAATAGGCCAGCCAGCCGTCCCTCTCGTCGGCACTCAGCAGTGATGCCGGCAGAGATCCCACAAAAAACACCGGATACAGCAGCCATAGCGGGTTCGCACCTCCACCGCCCTTGTTCAGAAAGGTGAGGCCGAAAAATATGACCACCAGCAGGATATATGACTTGCCGTACTGCCATAGGCAGCGGCCCTCCTTATAAAACAATCCCTTCATCTCACGCCTCCTTTGCCATGAACACGAACAGATCCTCGATGTTCACCTGTCCCAGCGTCATACCGGCGGGCACGGCGCTGCGCCGCACCAGATACTCCGTGCCATAGGGCGTGGCGTGCCGTCCGCACACCGCCGCCGGAGCGATACCGTCCGTACCGCCCCGCAGGATGCCGTATTCCTCCGTCAGCCGATCCTTCTCTTCGCACAGCAGCAGCCGCCCTTTGTGCAGAAACGCGATGTAGTCGCAGATCTTCTCCAGATCGCTGACGATGTGGCTGGAGATCAGCACGGCGTGCTCCTCGTCCCGGGTGAAGTCCGCGAAGATGGTCAGTATCTCGTCCCGCACCACAGGGTCAAGGCCGCTGGTGGCCTCGTCCAGCAGCAGAAGCTTCGGCTGATGGCTCAGCGCCACAGCCAACCCCTGCTTCATCTTCATACCGCGGGAGAAATCCCTGAAGGGCTTATCCTCCGGCAGCGCCAGCCGCCGCAGATAGTCTCTGTACACCTCCGGCTGCCAGCAGGTGAAAATGCCTGCCATCATGCAGCCGATCTGCCGGGCGGTCATGTACTCCGGCAGCCCTACCTCGTCCAGCACCGCGCCGATGTCCTCTCGCTCCAACGGGGTCAGCGCCCGGTTGTCCTTGCCGTAAACGGCGACGGTGCCCCCGTCCCGGCTGAGAGCGTTCAGGATCAGCCGTATGGTGGTGGACTTGCCTGCACCGTTCTCGCCGATCAGTCCCATGATGCAGCCGGCGGGCAGCGTCAGGTCAAGCCCCTGTAAGGCAAAATCGCCCCGCCGCTTCGTCAGGCCGCGTATCTCCAATGCGTTCATTCTGCTTCCTCCTTCTGCAAGCGCCACATCTCGTCCAGCTCCTGCTCCGTCAGGCGGCAGGCGTTGGCCAGCCGCCGTATCTCCTGCATGTGGCTCTCTATTTTCCTGAGATTTTCCTCCCGCAGCAGCTCCGTGCTACGCTCCGCCACGAAGCATCCCTTGCCGGGCAGCGTGTAGATGAACCCCTCGCTCTCCAGCTCGTCATAGGCCCGCTTGGTGGTGATGACGCTGATACGTAGATCCTTGGCCAGCGCCCGTATGCTGGGCAGCGCCTCGCCCTCGGTCACCTGTCCGGACAATATGGCGTCCTTGATCTGACTGTATATCTGGTCGTAAATGGGCGCGCCGCTGCGGTTGTCGATGTATAGCTGCATAAGAGGCCTCCTTGTGCAAACTGTATATTAACAGTATATACAGTTAATTCCGATTGTCAATAGGAAATTTCTGTGGTACAATATCCGGCAGAAACGCAGTACGCACAAAGGAGCCCTTCATGTATATCGGAAACGTAGAAATACACTCCAAACTGTACCTGGCACCCATGGCCGGTGTTACGGATCTGGCCTTTCGCCAGATCTGCCGTGAGCTGGGCGCCGGCATGAGCTGCACAGAGCTGGTCAGCGCCAAGGCTCTGTGCTATCAGGACAAGAAAAGCCGAGGCCTTTTGAAGCTGGCCCCCAACGAAAAGCCCGCCGCTGCCCAGATCTTCGGCAGCGATATCCCCTGCATGGCTGAAGCCGCCGTCATCGCCGCCGAGGTGTCCGGCGCAGATATTATCGACATCAACATGGGCTGCCCGGTGGGCAAGGTAGTGGCCAACGGCGACGGCTCTGCCCTGATGAAGGATCCGGAGAAGGCTGCCCGACTGGCCGAGGCGGTGGTCAAGGCCAGCCCCGTACCCGTGACGGTGAAAATGCGCCGGGGCTGGGATAAAGGCAGTATCAACGCCGTTGAGTTGTCCAAAATGCTGGAGCAGGCAGGCGTCAGTGCCATTGCCGTCCACGGCCGCACCCGCACCCAAATGTACAGCGGTCAGGCTGACTGGACCACCATCCGCCAGGTGAAGGAAGCGGTATCCGTGCCGGTCATCGCCAACGGCGACATCTTTTCGGCAGAGGACGCCGTCCGCATTTTACAGTTCACCGGCGCGGACATGGCCATGATCGGCCGGGGCTGCTTCGGCAACCCGTGGCTGTTTCAACAGGCCCAGGCAGCGCTGGAGGGCCGTCCCATTCCTCCCCTGCCGCCGCTGGCGGAGCGCTGGGACACCGCCGTGCGCCAGATCGAACTGGCCGTTGCGGACAAGGGCGAGCACATCGCCCTGCTGGAGGCCCGCAAGCAGCTGTGCTGGTATCTCAAGGGCGTGAGCCACGCCAACTACTACAAAGAACAGATCGTCCGCCTGACCACACTGGAGGAGCTGTACCGGGTGGCGGCGGGTGTCAGGAGGGATCTGCGATGAACAATGAACAGGACATCCTGCGCCGCGCCCAGCAGGGCGATAGCGAAGCTTTCCGCCTGCTGGTGGAAGCCTATCAGACACAGGTATACCGTCTGGCCCTGCGGTTGTGCGGCGAAGCGGCGGCAGACGACGTGACCCAGGAGGCGTTTCTCGCCGCATGGCGGGCACTTCCGGAGTTCCGCGGTACCTGCCGCTTCTCCACATGGCTCTACCGCCTGACCACCAACGCCGCCATCGACTGGCTCCGCCGGGAGAAGCGCCATCGGGGCATGGATGATGTCACCGAGCTGGAACTGCCGGATGACGGCCCCGGCCCGCAGGACCAGGCAGAGCAGGCGGAAGCACAGCAGGCCGTCCGCCGTGCGCTGTCCCGGCTGTCAGAGGAGCACCGGCAGGTCCTGCTGCTGCGGTATATGCAGGAGCTGGACTATGCCGAGATCGCCGCGGCACTGGAGATCAGTGAGGGCACCGTGAAGTCCCGCATCAGCCGGGCCAAGATGCGGCTGCGGGAATTGCTGGACGGCAGCGGGAACCTTTTTGACGGCGGGGCCGTCTTACAGACAGAGATCAGTGAAAGGAGGGAGCAGCCGTGACACAGCAGCCCTTTGACCCGATGGATAAACTGCTTCGCGAAGCGCTGGCGAGCGACGCCCTGCCGCCCTCCGACCTGACGGACCGCATTATGGCACAGGTGGAGAGAACGCCCCAGGGCGGCAGCGCCGCCTCCAATCCCAAACGCAATTATAAGAAATGGTTGCTGACCGCCGCCGCATGTCTGGTCATCGTGGGCGCGGCGTTTCCCCTGGCGCTGCAAGGCCGCGCCGGCCGGACCGATCACGCTGCAGATGACGCCGCCTCCGCCGATACGAATGCCGACAACGACATGGTCAGCAGCTACTACGGCGGAAACCGCAGCGATGTGCCAGATAGCGCCGCGCCGTCTGACGGCACCGGCGGAGACACCGAGCAGGCACAAAAGAACAACTCCGCACACGACCAACCCTTTGACCCGATGGACAGCGCTCTGGACCATGCGGCCGCGCTCCTGGAGCAGCAGGGCTGTACGCTGGAGGTCCTGGCCCGCGCGGATGATGCGGTGCAGGTGGCCATTGCCGATGCGGACACCCATCCCTCCGGCAATACGGACCTGCTGAAAAATGCCATGGTGGCCTCCGGTTTCGCGCTGGAGGGCGACTGGTATGTGTTGGAACAGGAGGAAATGACCCCGTGAAGCTACACACCAAGCAACTGACCCTCGCGGCGCTGACCGCCGCCGCCTACGCCGTTCTCAGCTATTTCGGCTCTATTTTCGGCATCACCTACGGTCCTATCCAGTGCCGCTTTTCCGAGGCGCTGTGCGTCTTACCCTTTTTTCTGCCGGAGACGGCCTGGGGTTTGGGCGTGGGCTGCCTGATCGCCAACCTGCTCAGTCCCTACGGCGTGCTGGACATCGTGGTCGGCTCCGCCGCCACCCTGCTGGCCGCCCTGCTGACCGCCCGGTGCCAAAAGAAGTGGCTGGCCCCTCTGCCGCCGGTGATCGCCAACACCGTGCTTATCGGCCTGGTCCTGGCCTATGAGCAGGCGGGTACCTCCGCTGCTTTCTGGCCCACCTACGCCTTCAATGCCCTGACCGTGGGCCTGGGCGAGGCCGTGGCCTGCTATGGCCTGGGCGGCCTGCTGCTGTGGCGGCTGGACAAGAGCAATGCCTTACAGCACTATTTGCAGAACCGATGAATGAAAAAGCCCTCCGTGAGGAGGGCTTTTTGCCGCAAACGCTGCTCTGCGGACCTGAAATGCACTCCGGGCCGGTTGCAATCCACGGCGCGTTGTGTTACCATAACACTTACCACGGCGCCCCTCGGGCTCCATTAAAGGACGTATACGTTGTATGAACGAGAGAGATAGAAAAAAACATACCGCCACCTCCCGCCTGGACACCAGTTCTCTGCCCCGCGGCCCGCTGAACTGGGTATTCTTCCCGGCGGCGCTGCTGTACCACGAGTTGCTGCTGCGGACCTTTGACAGGCAGAGCGACTTCTTTACCGGAACACTGGTGCTGGTGGTGCTGTTCGCCCTGGGCGCAGGACTGTTCTGGAGTCTGCTCATCAATCTGTTCCGTCACCGCCGGGCGGCTACCATCGTCTCTATCGCCGCCACCGCCCTGTGGACGGTGCTGGTGTGCGTGGAGTACTGCTGCCGCAGTTACTTCAAGTCCTACTTCGCTCTGTCCTTCATCGGCAACATGGCCAGCGATGTAGTGGGCGGTTTCGGCGACACGGTCCTGCCGGATGTCGTGCTGCCCCGCCTGCCCTTCATCCTGCTGGCCTTTGTCCCGCTGGCACTGTGCATCCTACTGCGCCGGCGCATCGTCACCGAGCAGCGCATGGGCCGCTGGTCCCTGCTGTTCCTGCTGGTCATGTGTTTGCTGTTCGGCGGCATCGGCAGCGGCCTGGCCCGCTGGGGCACCTATCACGATGCCTATACCTACAACTTCACCACCGATACCGGTGTGACCCACTTCGGGCTCAACGCCAGTGTCCGTCTGGAGATCACCTACGCCATTTTCGGGCACCCCAGCCCCCGGCTGCCGGACACAGACACGAAGACAGATGTGCCGGATGACACCCCTGTTGTCACAACGCCGGTGGTCTACGGCGAAAATACCATGAACATCGATTTTGCCGCCCTGGCAGAGAACGCCTCCAGCAGCGCCGTGGCCCGTATGTCCGACTACTTCGGCTCGCTGACGCCCTCCAAGCAGAACGCGTACTCCGGTATGTTCCAGGGCAAGAACCTCATTCTTTTCACCGCCGAGTCCTTCTCCCCTTGGTTCATCAGTGAGGAGCTGACGCCTACCCTCTACCGTCTGACCCATGAGAGCTTCGTATTCGACAATTTCTATCAGCCCGGCTGGGGCCAATCTACCACCGGCGGCGAGTACGCGGTGATGACCGGTCTGCTCCCCACGTGGGTCAACGGCAATGTCAGCTTCTACGCCACAGCCAACAACAGTATGCCCTTTGCCCTGGGCAATCAGTTCCGGGCTCTGGGCTACACCACCGCCGCCTACCACAACAATATCTACAACTACTACCGCCGGGACAAGACCCATCCCAACCTTGGTTACGACTATCAGGGTCAGGGCAACGGTCTGCAGCTGACCGAGGACGGCAGCTGGCCCTACTCCGATCTGGAGATGATCCAGAACACCATCACGCAGTATATTGACGCCTATGTACAGAACGGCACACCCTTCCATACCTACTACATGACCGTCAGCGGCCACGGCGGCTACGGATGGGGCCACGCCATGGCTGCCAAAAACCGTGCCAAAGCTCAGGCCGCCTATCCCAACGCCTCCCCCCAGGTCCAGGCCTATGTGGCCGCCAACCTGGAGCTGGAGAACGCACTGACCTACCTGGTAAACGCGCTGGAGCAGGCCGGTATCGCCGACGACACCGTCATCTGCCTGGCCGCCGACCACTACCCCTACCTGCTGTCAGAGACAGACACGGACTATTATAACGAGCTGCGGGGCTTTACAGACTCGGAGCGTGACACCTCCCGCTACCGCAATGCGCTGATCCTCTGGTGCGGCGGCATGGAGGAAGCTGTTACCGTATCCGAACCGTGCAGTGCCGTGGACATCGTGCCCACGCTGAGCAATCTGTTCGGACTGGAATATGACTCTCGTCTGCTGTCCGGCCGGGACGTACTGGATCAGGACTACGACCCCGCCGATGCCTACGGCAGTATCCCGCTGGTGATCTTGCCCACTGCTGCCGGCAACAGCTGGGCCACCGCCGCCGGAGTGTATGAGTCCTCTACCCGCACCTTCACTGCCAACCCCGGCGTCACGGTGCCGGAGGGCTATGTCAATGCCATCAACGACCGTGTATCCCTGCAATACTACTACGCGGAGCTGCTGGTGACCTATGACTATTACGCCATTGCCCTGGGAGACCGCGCCCCCAACGCGCCGCAACTCCCCACCCCCACCCCGGCGGAGGATATGACGCCGGAGGAAACACTGGAGCAGTCGGACTACATAGAGCCGGAGACATAAGCAGCGAGCGCCGTCCTGTCGGACGGCGCTCGTTTTCCTATGTACTCAGCGGCTACCCGCGCCGCCCGCCGTTGTCTCCGCACCGGATCTCGCATCTCCCCCGGATACCGGCTTCGCCGCGGCCGCCGCAGATATGGGGCGCCCACCGTCCTCACCGCCAACGCCGAACAACTCATACACCATGCGGCGCAGGATATAGCGCCTGTGCTCACGCTCATATAGCTTCATTTCCGTTGTTATACCCCCCCATTTCTCCGCCGCCCGGCTGGCGGTAGGCACTCTGCTGTCTGCCATTATAACACCGCATACGGTCGAAGCGCGGCGGAACACGTCTGCTGCCGCTATCCCCGCCACAACAGGCGAAAGCGCCCCCAACGGGAGCGCTTTCGTTCTTTCTGTACGGCAAATCCGTCAATGCCGGCCCACGCGGTCCCAGTCCGCTTCGTTTTCGTACAGAAGGCGGGTCCCCTCCAGATACTGGGAGTCCATCGGGTTACTGATAGATACCGCCGCCTTATACTTCTCCAGTGCACGGCGGGATTTCTCCGGCGGCTGCACAGTGCCGGCGCCGGCAATACACCCGCCGGGGCAGGCCATGCCCTCCAGCAGATAGCCGTCATACTTGCCCGTCCGGGCGATACGCAGCATCCGCCGGCACTCGTTCAGCCCCTCCGCGGCGGCGGTCTTGACCTCCACCTCCGGGTGCAGGCGGTGGATCACCTCCTCCACCGCCTTGGCCACGCCGCCGCCGGCGGCAAAGCCTACGCCGGGGGCACTGGCCTCGTAGTGGGAGGGCAGATCGGGGATCTGGCTGAAATCGATGCCCTTGGCCTCGAACATTCCCCTCAGCTCCTCGAAGGTGATGACAAAATCCACATCACTGCGGACACTGCGGCGGCTGGCCTCCAGCTTTTTGGCGGCGCAGGGACCAATAAAGACGACGCGGCACCCAGGCCGGCGGCGCTTCTGCAGCCGCGCCGTCAGCACCATAGGCGTCATGGTCATGGAGATATACGGCGCAAAGCCGGGGAACTCCTTTTTGGCCATCACAGACCATGCCGGACAACAGGAGGTCGCCATAAACGGCTGCTTCTCCGGCACCATACGCAAAAACTCCTCGGCTTCCTCCACCGCGCACAGATCGGCGCCCACGGCCACCTCCTCCAACGCGGCAAAGCCCAGCTGCTGCATGGCGGCCTTGATCTGCCCCGGCGTTACATTGTCTCCGAACTGGCCCCAGAAGGCCGGCGCGATCACCGCCACCACCTCGTCGCCCCGACGGATGGCGTGAATCAGCTGGAACAGCTGGCCCTTATCCACGATCGCGCCGAAGGGGCAATTCACCAGACACATACCGCAGCTGACGCACTTGTCGTGGTCGATCTTGGCGTGGCCGTACTCATCCTGACCAATGGCATTCATGCCGCAGGCCTCCTGGCAGGGCCGGGTAAACTTGATGATGGCGTGGTAGGAACAGGCATCCCGGCATTTGCCACACTTGATGCACTTATCCTGGTCGATATGCGCCTGTCCGCGTTCGATAGCAATGGCCCCTTTATGGCAGGCATTCTGGCAATGGCGGGCCAGACAGCCCTGGCAGGCATTCGTGACCTCATAGTGAGTAGGCGTGCAGCCGTTACAGGCGTATTTTATGATGTTCACCAGTGGAGGATCGTAGTACTTCTCCGCGATGGCACTCTCCTCCACCCCGTCGCTGAGCAGGCTGTGCTCCGCCACCGGCCGCAGGGGCAGGCCCATAGCCAGCCGTATACGCTCACCTACGATAGCCCGTTCCAGAAAGATGGACTCCCGTTGGTTGCCCACCTCACCGGGAACGATCTTGTAGGGCAGCTTTTCCATACGGCGGTAGTCTCCGCCCTCATAGGCCAGCCGCGCCACTTCGGCAAACACTTGCTTACGCATATCCGCAATGGAGCATTTAAAGTTTCTCATGGGTACACTTTTCCTCCGAAACGCCCAGTCTTTTGTTACTATTATAACAAATTCATTATAGAAAACAATGTGCAGTTGCGAGAATTTCTATCGCCGCGCGAATGTTTCCTCATGCAACCTGCACAGCCTTCCGCCACAGCCGTTAAGGCGTTGTTAAGATGCCTTTTATCTCCGGTCCCGCAGGGCCTCCTCCAGCTTGTGCAGCGCCTTTTTTTCAATGCGGGACACATAGCTGCGGCTGATACCGTAATGGGCCGCCACCTGCCGCTGTGTCTGGGGCAAATGGCCGTCCAGGCCGTAGCGCCGCCGCAGAACATCCGCCTCCCGAGGGGTCAGCTCCCGGGCCAGCAGCTGATGCAGCAGACGGCGGTCCTCCTTGCTTTGCAGTTCCTCCAGCATGGTGTCCTCTTCTCCCACCACATCGCCCAGATACAACGCATCGCCCTCCGGCCCCGTGTCCAGCGCCTCATTCAGCGACACTTCGCCCTGCAATTTTTTCTGTCCCCGGAAGTACATTAGTATCTCATTTTCTATACAACGAGCGGCGTAGGTGGCCAGCTTGATTCCCTTGTCAGGGCGGAAGGTATTGACCGCCTTGATAAGCCCGATCGTTCCGATGGAGATCAGGTCCTCCTGGTCAGTGGACTGCGTGTAATACTTCTTGATGATGTGGGCCACCAGGCGCAGATTGTGCTCCACCAGTATATTCCGGGCCTCCAAATCTCCGGCGGCACAGCGCTCCAGGCACTCCCTCTCCCGGGCAGCGGACAGGGGCTTGGGGAATGATCCGGCGCTACCGGTCAGGTGCAGGGACAAAAACAGGCTGTTGCACAGCAGCAACAGTGCAGCAGACAGCATACGCATCGCTCCTTTCACAACACCCTATGCCCTATGGGAATGTCCCTATACAAAAAGAACACGGGCGGCAGCGTCGTCCGTGTTACAGTTCCTCCTCCGGAAGGACCTCACCCTCCTCGCCATTGCCGAAGGCAATGGCCGTCCTGCCGTATTTTTGGCGGATAGCGTCCACGGCCTCCTCCAGCTGCTCCTGCCGCTGACCGCAGGCCTGAGCGGTACTGTCCAGCAGATCCAACTGTTGGAAAGTGCTGCACGTCTCGGTGACGTACAGCGCCGTTACGGTCATGGAGCGAAGGCGGGCAGGCGGCTTCCACAGCTGCCGGGCCAGGTCCGCAGCCGCACGGTAAATATCCCGGACCAGATGGGTGGGCGCGTCCAAGCGGGTCTGGCGGCTGAATGTTTTGAACGATACGTCTTTCAGCGTCACGCTGACGCCGCCGGCATACAGGCCGTGGCGGCGCAGGCGGGCGGCCACACTGTCGCACAGAGGCATCAAGCCGGCGCAGATCTGTTCCCAGCGCACCAGGTCATCGGGGAAGGTAGTGCCGTTGCCCACGGACTTGACCGGATCGGCGGCGTGGCGTGGCTTAACAGGGCTTTTGTCAAGACCGTTGGCGTATTCCCACAGCTGGCGGCCCATCTTTCCCAGCAGCTGCTCGGGCATGGCGGGATCGCAGGCGGCCAACTGACCGATGGTTTCTATACCGTATTTTTTCAGGGTCTGGGTGGCGGCGCGGCCGGCGTACAACAGGTTGCCCAGCGGCTGCGGCCAAACGATATTTTGCCACCCGTCTACCGGAATGATCGTTGTAGCGTCCGGTTTTTTCATATCGCTGCCCAGCTTGGCAAACACTTTATTGAACGAAACTCCCACAGAAATCGTTAATCCTGTCTCATTTTTTACTGTTTTTCGAATTTTATTGGCCAGTTTTTCCGCGTCGCCGCCGAAGAGGTGGAGGCTGCCGGTGACATCCAGCCAGCTCTCGTCGATCCCAAAGGGCTCGATCAGGTCGGTGAAGCGCTCATAGATGTCATTGACGCGGACGGACCACATTTTGTACAGGTCGTGATGGGGCGGCAGAAGCACGAGGCCGGGGCACTTCTTTTTGGCCTGCCAGACCGTCTCAGCCGTTTGTATTCCGTACTTCTTGGCGGGTTCGTTCTTGGCCAGGATGATGCCGTGGCGGGTCTTCGGGTCGCCGCAGACGGCCACCGGGACCTCCCACAAAGCGGGCTTGTCCAGCAACTCCACAGAGGCGTAAAAGCTGTTCAGATCACAGTGCAGTATGATGCGCTCTCCCATGCTTTTCACCTCCCGGCACAGCAAATTTCTTTGGCAGTATATGATACAATGTCTGTACCTTTTCTATATTTTCTTTATACTTTTTATGTGCTCCTCATGCGCCTTTTCATGCACCTTTTATGCGCTGTTGGGTCAGGTTCTCTTTCCCTTCCTTCCAGCCTCCCTTTTCGGGGCCAAAAACGAAGGATCGGACGGTCGTCTTCATGTGCGCCCCCTGCACAGGGGGCGCACACAGGTGGCTGTTCAATAGCCGATCCGACGGTCCACCAGACGCAGGGGCTTCTCACCCCGACCGTAGCGCTCCAGGTCCTCACAGAAAAGCTGCACGTTTCGATCGCGGGTGTAGCCCAGGCTCATCTGACCGGAGATGTGGGGGGTGATGAGCAGGTTCTTCGCCGTCCAGGCCGGGTCGCCGGCGGGGATGGGCTCCTGCTCAAACACATCCAGAGCCGCGCCGGCGAGACGGTCCTGGTTCAGGGCGTCCAGAAGAGCGGCCTGGTCGATAGCGCTGCCGCGGCCCACGTTGACCACATAGGCGGTCTTCGGCAGCAGGGCGAGGCGCGCCGCGGAGAGAAACCCCTTCGTCTCACCGGTGGCGGGCAGGGCCAGGGCCAGGATATCCGTATCCGGCAGGAGGGCGTCCAGCTCGTCGTTGGTATGGATCTCGTCAAAGGCGGGGTCGGCGGCCTTTTTGGTGCGGCGGACACCGCGGACGGCGGCAGCACCCATGGCCTTGGCGCGGCGGGCGAACTCGGTGCCGATATCGCCGGTGCCCACGATGGTGATGGTGCTGCCCATAATGGAGCGCATGGGGAGCACCCGGCCCCAGCGGCCGGCAGCCTGGTCGGCGCAGTAGGCCGGGGCGTGGCGCAGGAGCATCAGCGTGACCATGACCATGTGCTCGGCGATGGTGACACCGTAAGCGCCGGAGGAGTTGGACAGCATGACCTCGGGAGAGGGATACAGGCTGTCGTCCAGATAAGCGTCCACGCCGGCAAAGCTGCCGCAGAACCACTTGAGGTTCACGAAGTCCTTTAATTCACCGGGCTTGGGCATACCGTAGATGACCTCATAGTCACCCCGCTTGTCCGCGGGGACGGCGGCGGGGGCCGCGTAGTAGTCCACGGTGAAGCCGGCGCGGGCCGCTGTCTCGTCGATGAGCCGGCGGTGCTTGGGCTCGGTGAAGCTGTCGTAGATGGCGATCTTTCTCATGTTGTATATACCTCCAGGAGTTTTTCCGCGCAGCGCATTCCGTCGGCGGCAGCGGAGAGGATGCCGCCGGCATAGCCGGCCCCCTCGCCGCAGGGGAATATGCCGCGTATATTGGCTTCATAGTGCGCGTCACGCACCAGGCGCACCGGGGAGGACGAGCGCGTCTCCACGCCGGTGAGCAGGGCGTCCGGGTCGTCGTAGCCCCGGAGCTGACGGCCCAGGACCGGCAGGGCCAGGGCCAGCGTCTCGCCGATAAAATCCGGCAGACAGCGGCGCAGGTCGGTATAGAGCACGCCGGGGCGGTAGCTGGGGCGCACGGTCCCCGGTCCGGCGGAGGGACGGCCTGTCAGAAAGTCCGCCACCCGCTGGCAGGGGGCGGCAAAGCCGCCGGTGAGGGCGTAGGCCGCCGTCTCCAGCTGCCGCTGGAGGGCAATTCCTGCAAGGGGATGGTCCGAGGGGAAATCCGCCGGCGTGACATTCACCAGCAGCGCGCCGTTGATATTCTCCCCGTCACGGGCATAGACGCTCATGCCGTTGGTGACGGTGCGCCCCGGCTCGGAGGCGGCGGCCACCACCTGGCCGCCGGGGCAGACGCAGAAGCTGAAGGCGCTGCGGCCGTTGGGCAGGTGGCAGGACAGCTTGTAGGTGCTGGGGGGCAAGGCCGGGTGGCCCGCCAGAGAACGGTACTGGGCGGCATCGATGGCCGACTGGCGGTGCTCGATGCGGACACCCATGGCAAAGGGCTTGGGCTCCATGGCAAGCCCCGCCTGATACAGCATTTCAAAGGTGTCACGGGCACTGTGGCCCAGGGCCAGGAGCACATGGCGGGCGGGCAGGTCATAGGTCTGCCCGTTCTGGCAGACGGTGACGGCGCTGACCGCGCCGTCCAGTATCCGTATATGCTCCAGCCGGGCGTTGAAGCGTATGTCCGCCCCGGCCGCCTCCAGCTCCTGCCGCAGGGCCTGCAGGGCGATGTGGAGCTTGTCGGTGCCCACGTGGGGCTTGGCGTCGGTCAAAATGGTATCCGGTGCGCCGCAGCGGACCAGCGTCTCCAGAATGAAGCGGTGGCGCAGGTCCTTCGTGCCGGTGTTCAGCTTGCCGTCGGAAAAGGCGCCGGCGCCGCCCTCGCCAAACTGGACATTGCTGTCCGGGTCCAGCGGGCCGCCGGACCAGAAGCGCTCAACGTCCGCCTGACGGTGTTCTACCGGCCGGCCGCGCTCCAATAGAATAGGGCGTGCGCCGCAGCGGGCCAGCACCAGGGCGGCGAACAGGCCCGCCGGTCCCGCGCCCACCACGATGGGGCGGACCGCCGGGGCCGTCACCGGCGGCGGCAGGAAGTACACTTCCTGTTTGTAGACAGATACGCGCTTATCGCGGCAGCGGCGCAGGACCTGGGCCTCGTTTTTTACAGAGACGGACACCGTGTAGACAAGGGTCAGGTCTTCGCGGGCGTCAATGGCCTTTCGCAGAACGGTACAGGCGGTGATATCCGCCGGAGCCACGCGGAGCAGCTTGGCGCACTGGGCGCGCAGGAGCGTCTCCTGCTGGCCGGGGTGCAGGCGCAGTTGGTCGATACGGAGCATGGGTGCGTCTCCTTTTTATAGGATCGGGTGGGGGAGGCTGTTTTTTGCCTGCGGGCGGGTGTTCAAAGAAAGTTCACGGTTTTCCTGCAAAACTTAAAGGTAGAATTAAGGAAAGCGAGTATGCTATAAAACAGAAAGAGCGATGAGCCCCTTCGAAGCAGGCACCCTTCTTCATATCTGCTTTCTCCATCATACCACGCTTTCCCCTCGGCGGCAAGATGGGAGAGCGCTCCTTATACGAAACTGCACCACAGGAGGTAACGACCATGTATAACGACGAATTCAACAACAACGATATGTACCGCTTCACCAACCGGGAGGTGCCCCGCGACGACTACGCGCCCGCACCCCGGCAGGAGAACACGTATACCGCGCCGGTGAAGAAGCAGGGCTTTTTCCGCAGGACGTGGGTAAAGGTCACGGCGCTGGTGCTGGCCTGCGCCGTGGTGGGCGGCGCGGCAGGCTACGGCGGCGCTGCGCTGGCAGGCGGCAGCACCTCCGGCGGCAAGACCACCATCAATGAGAGTGACCGCACGGCCACTGCCGTGCAGATCAAGAAGGTGGACGGCAAGACGAAGATGCAGCCCGCCGAGGTGTACGCCTCCACGGTGAACTCCACCGTGTCCATCAACTGCTCCACCACCACCAACGTGTTCGGTCAAACCACCCAGTCCGCCTCCAGCGGCAGCGGCTTCATCATCAGTCAGGACGGCTACATCGTCACCAACTACCATGTGATCAGCGGCGCCTCCTCCGTGAAGGTAACGCTGTATAACGGCGACACCTACGACGCCACCGTCATCGGCGGCGACAGCGACTACGACGTGGCGGTGCTGAAGATCAACGCCGCCGGGCTGACCCCCGTGACATTGGGCAACAGCGCCGATGTGAACGTGGGCGACTCCGTGCTGGCCATCGGCAATCCCCTGGGCGAGCTGACGTTCTCCATGAGCGGCGGCTATGTGTCCAGCTGCAACCGCGCCATCAACGTGGACGGCACTCCCTTCAACATGATCCAGGTGGACTGCTCCATCAACCCCGGCAACTCCGGCGGCCCCCTGATGAACCTGTACGGCGAGGTGGTGGGCATCGTGTCCGCCAAGTACTCCACCTACTCCTCCACCACGGTGGAGGGTCTGGGCTTCGCCATTCCCATTGACGATGTGAAGTCCATCATAACCGACATTATGGAGAACGGTGCCGTCACCGGCAAGGCATACATGGCCGTGACCGTGGGCACCATGAACTCCCAGATGGCCGCTCAGTACAGCATCGACATCGACCAGGGCGTGTTCGTCTACTCCGTCGTCAAGGGCGGCGCGGGCGACAAGGCCGGCCTGCGCCTGGGCGACGTGATCACCAAGATGGGCGACACCACGCTGACCAGCCGTCAGGATCTGTCCGCGGCGCTGAAGAGCTACCGCGCCGGCGACACCGCCACCCTGACCGTGTTCCGCGACGGCAGCTACATCACCACCGACATCACCTTCGACCAACAGCCCCAGATCACCGGCACCGACACGGAGGAGGACACCTCCTCTCAGGGCGGTAATAACGGCGGTTACAGCGGCCAGATCCCCGAGAACTGGCAGGAGTTTTATAACTACTTCTTCGGCAACCGGGGCTGATATCGGCCCGGGCACAGCGGCATAACTGACCACTATGCCGCCAGGATACCACGATCTTCTTCACATTCTTCATGTTTCCCAGCACACATTCGCTTCCCCCGCACCGTCCCTGCCGGAGCTACCCCGCCGGCGGGGACGGTTTTTTGTGCGGTTGCAAGGCGTTGACAGATATGGTATAATTCTTTATTGGTATACTATGTGGAAAAATGAGGAAACGACTATGGAAGTAACACAGGGCGCACCGTTTGAGAGCTTTGGCCTGTCAGAGGCCACCATGCGCGCCATACGAAATAAGCACTACACCGTCAGCACCCCCGTGCAGGCCGGGTGCATCCCCCCCATGCTGGCGGGGAAGGACGTGATCGCCAAGGCTCCCACCGGCACGGGCAAGACCATGGCCTTCGGCATCCCCATCATCGAGCGCATCGACCGGGAGAGCGAGGAGGTGCAGGCGGTCATTCTGGCACCCACGCGGGAGCTGGCCATGCAGATCACCGACGAGATGCGGGACATCGCCGTGTGCCACGAGGGCGTTCGGCTGGTATGTCTGTACGGCGGACAGCCCATCGGCAAGCAGATCGACGCGCTGAAGCGGCGGCCCCAGATCGTGGTGGCCACGCCGGGGCGGCTGAGCGACCACATGAAGCGGCGGACCGTGAATTTGAAGAGCGTGCAGACGGTGGTGCTGGACGAGGCGGACCGGATGCTGGACATGGGCTTTATCCACGATGTGACGCGTATTCTGGACAAGATCCCCAGCCGGAAAAACCTGGGGATGTTCTCCGCCACCATCTCGCGGGAGGTGATGGACATCTCGTGGGTATACCAACGGGACCCGGAGGAGATCACGGTGCAGGCCACCAAGGAGAACAAGCCCGACATCCTCCAGTACCGGCTGGAGGTACCCTCCGACGGGAAGGTGGACGCCATTGCGAAGATACTGGCACACGAGAGCTATGACCGGGTGATCTGCTTCTGCAACACCAAGGGCAGCACGGAGCGGCTGACAAAATTTTTGCAGATGCGGGGCGTGGACGCCCAGTGCATCCACGGGGACATTCCCCAGCGCAAGCGGGAGGAGGTCATGCAGCGGTTCCGGGACGGAAAGCTGCGGGTGTTCGTGGCCACGGACGTGGCCAGCCGGGGCATCGACGTGGACGATGTGGACGCGGTGTTCAACTATGAGGTGCCGGAGGAGAACGAGTATTACATCCACCGCATCGGCCGGACGGGACGGGCCAAGAAGCACGGCGTGGCGTACACGCTGCTCAGCGACTTCCCCAGCCGGCTGCGGCTGGACAACATCGCGCGGAACACGCGGAGCACCATCGTGCCCGCCGTGCTGGGCGAGGACGGCAGCGTGACTGTCGGCGAGAAATGAGAAAAGAGCGCACTTCAGCAGGCGGGTCCTTTTTTACGGAACGGCAGCAGGTGGGCGCCGTTGGGCCGCGCGGGTTGCTATTTCGCGCGGTGTGTGGTACAATATACATATATAACCGCAAAATCCCGAAAAGGAGCGAAGATAATGAACGAAGAGTTGAAGAATATCCTCTCCCGCGTGGACCACACGCTGTTGGCACAAGGTGCCACCTGGAATGAGATCAAGGCCATCTGCGATGACGGCATCAAGTACGGCTGCGCCAGCGTGTGCATTCCCGCCAGCTATGTGAAGCAGGCGGCGGATTATGTGGACGGAAAGATCGCCGTCTGCACCGTTATCGGCTTCCCCAACGGCTACGACACCACCGCCGCCAAGTGCTTCGAGGCTGCCGACGCGGTGAAAAACGGCGCGTCCGAGGTGGACATGGTCATCAACATCGGTTGGGTGAAGGACGGCCTGTACGACAAGGTGCTGGATGAGATCAAGGCCATCAAGGGTCACTGTGACGGCAGACTGCTGAAGGTCATCATCGAGACGTGCCTGCTGACGGACGCGGAAAAGATCGAGCTGTGCCGCGTGGTGTCCGAGTCCGGCGCGGACTACATCAAGACATCCACCGGCTTCGGCGGGGGCGGCGCCACCCGTGAGGACGTGGCGCTGTTTAAGGCCCACGTGGCGCCCCACGTGAAGATCAAGGCCGCCGGCGGCATCGCGGATCTGAACGACGCCAAGGATTTCATCGCCCTGGGCGCGGACCGTCTGGGCACCAGCCGTATCGTCAAGGCCGTGAAGGCCATGGAACAGTAAATATAAGGAGGAACCACTATGCCGACTCCCCACAACAACGCCAACAAGGGCGATTTCGCCAAGACCGTTCTCATGCCCGGCGATCCGCTGCGGGCCAAGTTCATTGCCGAGACGTTCCTCACCGAGCCGAAGCTGGTGAACAACGTCCGCGGCGTGCAGGGCTATACCGGCACCTACAAGGGCGTGCCGGTGTCCGTGATGGCCAGCGGCATGGGTATCCCGTCCATCGGCATCTATTCCTATGAGCTGTACACCCAATACGACGTGGAGAACATTATCCGCGTGGGCAGCGCCGGTGCCATGCGGGCCGACCTGGAGCTGGGCAGCGTGGTGGCCGGCCAGGGCGCCTGCACCAACTCCGACTTTGCCAGCCAGTACGAGCTGGGCGGCTCCTTCGCCCCTATCTGCGATTTCGACCTGCTGATGGCCGCCGTGGAGAGCGCCGGGGAGCTGGGCGTGAAAATGCCCGTTGGCAATCTGTATTCCTCCGACACGTTCTATGACGCCGCCGGGCGCAACATGCGCTTCGCCAAGATGGGCGTCATGGCCGTGGAGATGGAAGCCGCCGGTCTGTACTGCACCGCCGCCTATACCGGCAAGCGGGCGCTGGCCATCTGCTCCATCTCCGACAACCTGGTCAACGGCACCGAGCTGTCCGCCGATGAGCGCCAGACCACCTTCACCAACATGATGAAGATCGCCCTGGAGGTGGCTGTGAAGATGGCCGCCAAGAAGTAAACAACGGTCACGACAGCGCGGGAGGATATCTCGCGCTGTCGCTATGCACGATACATTTGTGCATTTCGCGCAAACAAAATGTAAATTTTTGATGACATTTGTTTACATTTCTACCGCAAAATGCGGTTTTCACTTGCCAAAGGCGAAAAAGTCTGCTATAATGCGCAAGGCACAGAGGGAGGAAGACCCCGTGCCGAAATGATGGTTTTCCCGCCGCAAGGCGCGAAAATAAAAAAATTGAGGAAGGTAGAATAACCATGAAGAAGTTTCTTGCTATGATCCTGGCTCTGGTTATGGCGCTGTCCCTGGTCGCTTGCGGCGACAAGAAGGACGACCCCAAGACCGACGACAACCAGGGCGACAACCCCGAAGTCACCGAGATCACCAACGCCGACGAGATCGCCGACGAGATGACCTCCGAGGATGGCAAGTACGAGATCGCTTTCGTCACCGACGTGGGCCAGCTGAAGGATAAGTCCTTCAACCAGGGCACCTTCGACGGCGTGAAGCTGTACGCTGCCAACAACGGCCTGAGCTACAAGTACTATCAGCCCGCCAACGGCGACCAGGCTACCGATGACGACCGTTACGATGCCATGAAGGCTGCTGCCGAGGGCGGCGCCAAGGTCATCGTGGCTGCCGGCTTTATGCAGGCCACTGCCCTGACCAAGGCCGCTGCTGAGTTCACCGATGTCAAGTTCGTGTTCGTGGACCGCGACAGCGCTGTGACCACCGAGGACGGCACCGCCCTGAAGAACGTTCTGGGCATCTGCTTCCAGGAAGAGCAGTGCGGCTATCTGGCCGGTTACGCTGTTGTTAAGGAAGGCTACACCAAGCTGGGCTTCACCGGTGGTGGCGGCGGCGACAACCCCGCTTGCTGCCGTTACGGCTACGGCTTCGTGCAGGGCGCTTCCGCTGCTGCTGCTGAGATGGGCGTGAAGGTCGAGATGAACTACTCCTGGCTGTATGGCGCTTCCTTCGCCGCTTCCACCGAGCTGCAGACCATGGCTTCCGGCTGGTATGAGAACGGCACCGAGGTCATCTTCGCCTGCGGCGGTAATATGTTCCAGTCTGTCGCCGCTGCCGCTGCCGCTAACGACGGCGCCGTGGTGGGCGTGGACGTTGACCAGTCCAGCCAGTCCGATACCGTTATCACCTCCGCTATGAAGGGCCTGTCCGCCTCCGTGCAGTGGGCTTGCGGCAAGGTCTATGACGGTTCCTTCGACGAGATCGGCGGCACCTTCGTGACCCTGGGCGCCAAGGACAACGCTGTGGGCCTGCCCACCGCTACCTGGTCCCTGACCAAGTGGACTGTGGACGACTACAACGCCATGCTGGCCAAGATGGCCGATGGTTCTCTGGTCGTCGACAACGACTACTCCAAGCTGGACAGCACCGACAGCCTGACCCTGAACCTGGTCAAGTAATCGGAACGTACTTAACAAAAAAAGAGACGCCCGTAGGCGTCTCTTTTTTTTGCGTCAAGCGCCGTGATGCGAGGCGTAAAACGCCGCTGTTTTTCTTGCAATCTGTGCATATATGCTATATAATAAATTTATGCCTTTATCGCCATTAGGCAAAATAATAGAGGAAAGTAGGTGGCGGCATGGATAAGACTCCCTCGTATGTGATCGAGATGCTTCACATTACCAAGGAGTTCCCCGGCATCAAGGCCAACGACGATATCACCCTCCAACTGAAAAAGGGAGAGATCCACGCGCTGCTGGGCGAAAACGGCGCCGGCAAATCCACGCTGATGAGCGTGCTGTTCGGCCTGTACCAGCCCGAGGCGGGCGAGATACGCAAGAACGGCCAGACGGTGAAGATCAACGATCCCAACGATGCCACGGCACTGGGTATCGGCATGGTCCACCAGCACTTCAAGCTGGTGGAGGTATTCTCCGTGCTGGACAACATCATTCTGGGCGCCGAAACGACGAAGTGCGGCTTCCTGCAGAAAAAGGAAGCGCGGAGGAAGGTCGAGGAGCTCTCCAAGCGGTACGGCCTGCACGTGGACCTGGACGCCAAGGTGGAGGATATCACTGTGGGTATGCAGCAGCGTACCGAGATCCTGAAGATGCTCTACCGCGACAACGAGATCCTCATCTTCGACGAGCCCACCGCCGTGCTGACGCCCCAGGAGATCGACGAGCTGATGGCCATTATGAAGAACCTGACGGCGGAGGGGAAATCCATCCTCTTCATCTCCCACAAGCTCAACGAGATCATGGCGGTGGCGGACCGGGTGACGGTTCTGCGTAAGGGCCGCTATGTGGGTACCGTGAACACCTGCGACACCAACAAGCAGGAGCTGTCCAACATGATGGTGGGCCGCCCGGTGCAGCTGGAGGTCGTAAAGGAGCCGGCCAAGCCCACGGATGTGGTGCTGAAGGTCCGGGATCTGTGTGTGCCCTCTCATACCCACAAGCGCAACGCCGTGGACCACGTCAGCTTTGATGCACGCGCCGGCGAGATACTCTGTATCGCCGGTATCGACGGCAACGGACAGACGGAGTTCATTCACGCGCTCACCGGCCTGGATAAGAGCAATGGCGGCACGGTGACGCTGTGCGGCAAGGATATCTCCCACGCCAGCATCCGTCGCCGTGGAGAGTGTATGAGCCACATCCCCGAGGATCGGCACAAGCACGGCCTGGTGCTGGATTTTACGCTGGAGCAGAACCTGGTGCTGCAGCGGTATAAGGAGCCGGAATTCGAAAAGGGCGGCTTTATCAAAAAGGACGCGGTGCGTGCCTACGCCGAGAGGCTGATCGAGGAATACGATATCCGCAGCGGACAGGGTCCCGTGACCACCGCCCGCAGTATGTCCGGCGGCAACCAGCAGAAGGCGATCATCGCCCGCGAGGTGGACCGCAACAAGCCGCTGATCGTGGCGGTCCAGCCTACCCGCGGCCTGGACGTGGGCGCGATCGAAAACGTACACAAGGAACTGGTGAAGCAGCGTGATGCCGGCAAGGCAGTGCTGCTGGTATCCCTGGAGCTGGACGAGGTCATGAGCCTTTCCGACCGCATCCTGGTCATGTACGAGGGTGAGATCGTGGGTGAGTTCGACCCGAAGCAGATCACCGTGCAGGAGTTGGGCCTCTATATGGCCGGCGCCAAGCGGGCGGACAAGAAAGTGGGTGAGACGGCGTGAAGCAAAAACTGACAGATCTGTATGCCAAGAATGGCACCAAGAAGGTCCTGGCCTCTCTGCTGTCCATCCTGGCCGGCCTGCTGCTGGGCAGCATCGTGGTCATTATTGTGGGCCTGGCGGAGCAGAAGATCACCACTGCCGGTATGTGGGAGGGCGTCCGGCTGATTTTTGCCGGCATCCTCAGCACAGGCCGCGACGCTGCGGGCGCGCTGACCTGGGGCTTTAACGCCCAGAATGTGGGCAATATGCTCTTCCGCGCCATGCCGCTGATCATGACCGGCCTTTCCGTGGCGGTGGCCTTCAAGACGGGCCTGTTCAATATCGGCGCACCCGGCCAGTATCTGATGGGTACGCTTGTCTCGCTGTCCGTCGCGCTGGGCATCCCCTCCGAGTCCGTGCCCGTGGGCATCATCTGGCTGCTGGCCTTTCTGGGCGGTATGCTGGCTGGCGCCCTGTGGGGTGCGATCCCCGGATTGCTGAAGGCGCTGCTGAATATCAACGAGGTGCTGGCCTGCATCATGACCAACTGGATCGCAGCCAATCTTGTCACCTGGATGTTTGATATCAGCAGCTTCAAGAACGTAACAGAAGGCACGAAGTCCGGTTACATCTACAAGACCACCTTCAACGGTGTGGCCACACCCAAGCTGGGACTGGATCAGCTGTTTCCCGGCTCCCAGGTCAATGCCGGTATTCTGGTAGCCATCATTCTGGCCATCGTGGTGTACATTATCATGGAGAAGACGGTGTTCGGCTATGAGCTGAAGGCCTGCGGCGCCAACCGCCATGCGGCCCGCTACGCCGGTATCCCCGATAAGCGCAATATCGTGCTGTCCATGGCCATTGCCGGCGCGCTGGCCGGCGCCGGCGCCGCGCTGTACTGGCTCAGCGGCAACACCGAGTTCTACTGGAACACCTATCAGGCCCTGCCCGGCGTGGGCTTTAACGGAATCCCCGTGGCCCTGCTGGCGGTGAACAACCCCATCGCGGTCATCTTTACCGGCATCTTCATGGCCATGCTGGATATCGTCGGTCTGCAGCTGACCAACCTGACTGCCTACAACGAGTACATCACCGACGTGATCATCTCCGTCATCGTGTATCTGTCCGCCTTCTCTCTGCTCATCCAGATGATGCTGACTGGACGGAAAAAGAAGCTCGTCGTGGAGGCCAACAAGACCACCACGGCGGATATACCGGCAGAGGCGGAGACACAGCCACTGGATGTGCCGCCGGAGGACATACCGGACATACCGATGGAGGAAGCACCGCAGGTGCCTGAGCAGCCGGAGGAAGGAGGGGAGCAGGCATGACATTTCTGATCCAACAGACCATGATCTACGCCGTTCCCCTGATGATCGTGGCGCTGGCCGGCGTGTTCGCTGAGCGCAGCGGTATCATCAACCTGGCGTTGGAAGGTATTATGATCCTGGGTGCGTTTATCGGCGTGCTGTTCGTGAACATCATGCAGACCAACCACGTCTACGACGCGGCCAAGGCTGCCGGCGACTGGGTGGCTTTACAGGGCTTTGAGCTGCTGGCTATGCTGGTGGCGGCCATATTCGGCGCCATTTTCTCCCTGCTGCTGAGCTTTGCCTCCGTAAATCTGCGGGCGGACCAGACCATCGGCGGTACGGCGCTGAACCTGATGGCTCCGGCCCTGGTGCTGTTTCTCATCCGCATCATCGCCAACCAGAACACCCTGCAAATGGCCACCGGCGATGCGGCCAGTTGGTTCATGATCAAGAAGACCACTCTGGGCTACGCGAAGACGGACGACCTGGGCTTCCTGGGCAATACCTTCCTGCACAAGGTGTATCTGGCGACCTATATCTGCATCATCATTTTCGTGGTGCTGTCGATCCTGCTGTACAAGACCCGGTTTGGCCTGCGGCTGCGCTCCTGCGGTGAAAATCCCCAGGCGGCGGACTCCGTGGGTATCAACGTGTACAAGATGCGCTATGCCGGTACGACCATCTCCGGCGCGCTGGCCGGCATGGGCGGCTTTGTCTACGCCCTGACCACGGCCAACTGCACGGCCAACGGCGATGTGGCGGGCTTCGGCTTCCTGGCGCTGGCCGTTATGATCTTCGGTAACTGGAAGCCGCTGAACATCGCCGGGGCGTCGCTGCTGTTCGGCCTGTTCAAGTGTATCGCCGCGGCGTACTCCAGCCTGGATATCAACGGCGACGGCGTGTATTGGCTGGCGGAGATCGGCATCAGCTCCCACGTGTACCGTATGCTGCCGTACCTGATCACGCTGGTGGTGCTGGCCTTCACATCCAAGAAATCCCGCGCACCCAAGGCGGAGGGTATCCCCTACGACAAGGGCCAGCGGTAAGAAAAGCATAAAAAAAGAAGCACCCGCGCGGGTGCTTCTTTTTGCGCTGTTTTACATGGATTTTACAAAAGATGACCTGTGAACTTGACATTTATACCGTACAATGTAGATGGACAATAAGGTGACATCTGAGAAAATGTAAAGTTGAGGGAAAGAAAATGGATATTTTTCATGCGCTGACCATGCTGGGCGGGCTGTGCCTGTTTCTGTTCGGCATGAATTTCATGGGCCAGGCGCTGGAGCGCCGGGCCGGCGGCAAGCTGCGGACGCTGCTGGATAAAATGACCGGCAGCGTGGGTGCCGGTTTCCTGACCGGACTGGGCATCACCGCCATCATTCAGAGCTCATCGGCCACCACCGTCATGGTGGTGGGCTTCGTGAACTCCGGGCTGATGACCCTGCGGCAGGCTATCAATGTTATCATGGGTGCCAACGTGGGCACCACGGTGACGGCCTGGCTGCTGAGCCTGGCGGGGATCGACGGCGGCAGCGTGTGGCTGCAGCTGCTGAAGCCCACCGCCTTTACGCCGGTTCTGGCGCTGATCGGCATCATTTTCTATATGTTCTGCAAGGACAGCCGGAAAAAGGAGACTGGCTCCATTCTGCTTGGCTTTGCCACGCTGATGTTCGGCATGGACACCATGAGCGCCGCGGTGGCGGGGCTGAAGGACGTGCCGGGGTTTGCAGAGCTGTTTTTGGCCTTTACAAACCCGCTGCTGGGCGTGCTGGTGGGCGCGGTGCTGACGGCGATCATCCAGTCGTCCTCCGCCTCGGTGGGTATTTTGCAGGCGCTGGCCTCTACCGGCCAGGTCAGCTACGCCGCCGCGGTGCCCATTATCATGGGCCAGAACATCGGTACCTGCGTCACGGCGCTGATCTCCTGCGTCGGCACCAATAAAAACGCCAAGCGGGCGGCCGTGGTGCATCTGATGTTCAATGTGATCGGCGTGGCAGTGCTGCTGACGGTGTTCTGCATCGTCAAGGCCATCTTTGCCCCGGTACTGCTGAACAAGGCGGCGTCTATGGCGGGTATCGCTGTGGCCCACTCGGTGTTCAATATCCTGTGTACGGCCATACTGCTGCCCTGCGGCGACCTGCTGGAGAAGTTGGCTATCCGCCTGGTGCCGGATAAGGCCCACGCGGCCGATAAAACGGTGGAGCTGGACCAGCGCCTGCTGACCACACCGGCCGTGGCGCTGGAGCGCTGCCGGGTCGTCACCTGCGAGATGGCGGAGGTCGCCGTGCGGGCGCTGCAAAACGCCCTGCGGAGCTTTGACCACTACACCGAAGCGCTGGCCTCCGCCATCCGGGAGGATGAGAGCCGCTGCGACCACTACGAGGACGTGCTGGGCACCTATCTGGTAAAGCTCAGCGCCCAGAAGCTGGGTGAGCAGGAGAGCGAGGAGTCCGCGGAGCTGCTGAAGGCCATCGGCGATTTTGAGCGTATCTCCGACCATGCGGTGAACGTGCTGGAGTCGGCGGAGGAGCTGCGGGAGAAGGGACTGGCCTTCAGCGACGAGGCAAAGCGGGAGCTGAGCGTGCTGTCCGCCGCGGTCAACGATATCCTCATGCGGGCGCTGGACGCCTTCCGGCAGCAGGATATGACCGCCGCCCGGCAGGTGGAGCCGCTGGAGCAGGTCATCGACGATCTGAAGGAGCAGCTGCGTACCCGACATATCCTGCGGATGCAGCAAGGCCAGTGCAGCATCGAGGCAGGCTTTGTCTGGTCCGACCTGCTGACGGATCTGGAGCGTACCTCGGACCACTGCTCCAATATCGCCGGGTGCGTGATCGACGCCGCCCACCACGACCTGAATATGCACGCCACGCTGGATGCGGCGCGGCGCCGGGACCCGGACTTCCGGGAGCAGTACCAACGCTGCGCGGCGAAATATCAGGTGTAAACAAACGAAGTCCCTCCCGCCGGGAGGGACTTCTTCTTGTGCGCTTACAGCCCGCGGGAGGCTCGCTCCCGCGCCTCGGCCTCCGCCCGCTGGCGGCAGACCTCCACCCAGTCGGGCAGCTTGTCCAGCTCGGCGGCAAAGGCGGCCAGTTCGTCGGGAATAGCGATCTTCTGGGGACAGACAGCGGCGCAGGCGCCGCAGCCCAGACAGGCGTGAGGCCACTTGTTCGCGGGCACCGCGTCCAGCTGCATCTTGATGGTGCTGCCGCTGCCGGTGCGGAGCTGGTTGTACTTGTGCAGCAGATCCGGGATATCCAACTGCTGGGGACAGCCGTCACAGCAGTAGCGGCAGGCAGTGCAGGGGATGGAATTCTTCATCTTATCCGCCGCAGCAAAGAGGATCGCCTCCTCGGCGGGGGAGAGGGGGTCGAGATGCTCGAAGGTGGCCACGTTATCCGCCATCTGCGCCATGTCGGACATACCGGAGAGGACCATGTGGACGTTATCCAGTCCCTGGAGCCAGCGGAAGCCGAAGGAGGCGATGCTGGCGTTGGGGCGAAGGGCGTGGAGCTGCTGTTCACTGTCGGCATCCAGGGCGGCCAGCTTGCCGCCGCGGACCGGCTCCATGACCCAGACGGGGATATGGTGCCTTTCCAGCAGCTCGTATTTCTCCCTGGCCCGCTGGATGGTCCAGTCCAGATAGTTCAACTGGATCTGACAGAACTCCATCTCCTTGCCATAGCGCTCCAGAAAAGCGGTGAGGCAGGGAAGGTCCGCGTGGGTGGAAAAGCCCAGGTGCTTGATGCGGCCCAGGCGCTTCTGCTCCACAAAGTAGTCGATGATGCCCCACTTGGGGTCGGTGTAGATATCCACGTCGTTTTCATAGACGTTGTGCAGCAGGTAGAAATCGAAGTAGTCCACCTGACACTTCTCCAGCTGCTGGGTAAAGGTGTCCGCCGGGTCCGGGTCGCAGGTGAGCGTATGGCCGGGGTATTTGGTGGCCAGGTAAAAGCTGTCCCGGGGATGCTTTTTCAGGCAGCGGCCTACCACCGTCTCGGACAGATTTTGCATATAGGCCCAGGCGGTGTCGAAATAATTGACGCCGTGGGCCAGCGCATAGTCCACCATCGCCTGGGTGGTGTCCTCGTCGATGGCGCCGTCCGCCGTGGTGGGCAGGCGCATGGTGCCGAAGCCCAGCAGGGACAGGTGCAGGTCCTGAAAATCACGATAGATCATGGCATTGCCCTCCTTTTTTGTGGTGCTATTTTACCGCGAAAAATGGCGGAGCGCAAGAGTGGAATTGGCCGTGCGGTACGCCTGCGCCGCCGCTGCACCCGGGAGGGGGCCTGTGGCGTGATGGAGACGGTCCTGGGCGACAGGCTGCATCAGCTGAAGTGCGGACTGGAGATGACCTTCTGAAAAACAGACCACCCCCGGCTCCTCGCCGGGGGTGGTTTTGCTTGCTCAGGGCAGCAGTGTTTTCTCCAGGAAGTCGTAAACGGCCTCGGCGGTCTGGTGGACGGAGTCCAGCAGGACGTATTCGTCGCTGCTGTGATAGTTCTCGCCGTCGGCGCCGAAGATGATGGCCGGCGCGCCCAGTCGTGTGCCCAGGTAGTTGAAGTCGCCGATGCTGGCGAAGTAGGAGATGGTGGGTTCCTTGCCGGTGACCTTGCGGATGGACTCCAGCAGGGAGACGGTCATGGGTTCGTCCTGGGGGACGGTGTAGGGCATGAAGCCCCGGGAGCCCTCAGACGGTGCTTCGCGGAAGCAGATCTCATACCGCCCGGTGATACCGGCGCGCTGCACGGCCTTTTCGATCTCGCGGACGATGGTGTCCGGGCTTTCGCCCACCACGATGTGCCAGAACAGGCGGAGCACGGCGAAGTCCGGCACGCTGCACGCGCCGCCGTCGGCGCTGATGCCCACCACGCAGCAGGTGCCCTTGCCCAGGTGCGGGTCCTCGATATAGTCCACCTGCTCCAGCGCCTGCGCCACCTTGGCCGCGTCCAGCAGGGCGCTGTGGCCCTTTTCCGGGTTGGCTGCGTGGGCGGACTTTCCGTAGAAGCGGATCTCCAGACCGTAGCCGCCCCGGGCACCCAGGCAGACATCGGGGAAGGGCTTGCCGTCAAAGCCGGCGCTTGGCTCGGTGATGATGGAGAAGTCCACGTCAGAGAGATAGCCGTCCTCGATGAGGGCATTGGTGCCCAGGCCGTAGGGGCCCTCCTCGTCAGAGACCAGCGCCAGCTTGATCTTCCCGGCGAAGGTCTTGTGGGCGGCGGCGAAGCGGGCAGCCGTGACCATCAGCGCGGCGCAGCCGGATTTCATATCCAGCGCTCCCACACCATAGAGCCTGTCGCCGTCCAGCTCGCCGTAGGGATCGCGGGTCCAACCGCCGCACAGCTGCACGGTGTCCAGATGGCCGTTCAGGCAGATGACCGGTCCGGGTCTGCCGCCGTCGATAACGGCGATGACATTTTTTCCATGGAAATCTGTGACCTTGGCATCGTGGTATTCGTGCAGCTGTGCGGGCAGTTCCTGCCGGCACAGCCAGTCTCTGGCAAAGGCCATGATCTCGTCCTCGTGGAAATATTCGCTTTTGATGGCCGTGAGCTGCTGCAAAAGTGCTGTGACCTCAGCTTTTTCTATCATCTGTATGATCGCTCCTCTCTGCTGTGGGGCCGGAAATATGCGCTTTCTCTGTACAGTATAGCGGGCAGGCGTTTAACGCCTGTTGGTCCGGGCGTTTTTCACTTATTGCTCCACGCGCCACAGTGCGCCGAAATACCACGCACCCATGCCGTCGGACACCACGCCGGTCACGTCGCCGCGCAGGGCGTAGGCCTGCTCCTTCTCATACAGCGGTATCACGTTGGCCGTGTCCAGCAGCAGCCACTCCGCATCCTTCAAATAGGCGTCCCGCGCCTCGGCGGAGGTGCTGGCCGCCGCCACCCGCATCAGAATGTTATAGGCGTTCATGTAGATCAGCGCGTAGTTCCGCGTGTCGCCGCTGCGCCACAGGTCCAGATAGGCCGACGCATCGTTGTACAGCGCGTCCAGCTCCGTCAGGGCCAGGGTGAACGCGCCGCTGCTGAGCATCTGCTGATACGTCTCCGCATCCTCACCCTGCAGGGTCACGCTCAGTCCCAGTTTTTCCTGCCACACCTTCTGCAGCCGCTGGGCCAGCGCCGTCTGCGCCGGCGTATTCCGGTACAGCAGCGTCACCGTTCCCAGGCTTATCAGCGCCTCCGGCCGCCGCAGGCCCGCCTGCGTCATCAGCTCCAGCGCCTGACTGCACCGGTCCGTGTAGGTATCCGCCTCGCAGTCGATCACCGCGCCGTTGACCGCCCGGAACTCCTCGCCCCCGGCGGTGCGTATGCCGTGAGGCACCAGCCCCTCCGCGGCGGCATAGTCCGCGCCCAGAGCGCCGGCCGCCGCATCCCGGTCGATGACCAGACTCATGGCCTGCCGCAGCTCCGTCCGGTCCATGTTGGTGGCCATCTGGTTGATGAGCAGCACCCCCACGGTGCTGCTGCCGCCGTAGGTGCCGTCCTCTCCTGCCGCGCCGATGACCGCGTCTGCGGTGCCCGCGTCCTTGGCGGCCTCCGCCGCGCTCTTGAACCGGATCTCGATCCGGTCCGCGCGCACCTGCCGCGCGTTATAGTGGTCCTCCTGCTTCACCAGCGTGGCGAAGAGACTGTCGCTCCAGTCGCCGGTGCGGCGGTACGGCCCGTTGCCCACGAACCACGTCCGGCTGGCGCTCCAGCCCTCGCCGCCTTCCACAGCCTTCTGCTGCACCGGCATGGTGGCCGCCGCTGTGCACACCGCGTCCACAAAGTACGGGCACATCGTGCTCAGCGTCACCACGAAGGTGTGCTCGTCCTCGGCGTATACGCCCAGCGCCTCCGGGTCGCCCGCGTGGGCGTCCTCATAGCCCGCCACCATGGACAGGATCTCCGCCTCCGGGCTGTCCGTCTCCGGCGATACCAGCCGCCGCCAGGCGTACACGAAATCCGCCGCCGTCACGTCGCTGCCGTCGGACCACTTGCCGTCGCGCCGCAGGTGGAACGTGTACGTCTGCGTGCCGTCCTCGTTGTCCGTGCAGTCGTAGGCGTGGGCCGCTGCGGGCACCGCGCCCTCCGCCGTCCAGCGGTACAGGTTGTCGAACAGGTGCAGCACCAGGGTGCGCTCCGCCGGTGTGGCGGCATAGGCCGGGTCCACCGTGGACACGCTGCCGGTCATCACCACCGACGCGGTGCTCTCGCCGCTGCGGCCGCGGCCGCAGCCGGCCAGCAGCGCCGTCATCATACACAGGCACAGCAGTATGGCCGCGCCCCGCTTCCATCGTTTCATAGGACTTCCTCCGGGAATAGACTTTTCCCCATTATATATGCTTTTGCGTCAAAAGTAAAGCCGCCCTCCGGGCGGCCTCACTTTGTTTACAATTACTCCGCGATCAGCAGCTGGGCGATCTGCACGGCGTTGGTGGCCGCGCCTTTGCGTACCTGGTCGCCGCAGCACCAGATGTTCAGCCCGTTGTCGCTGGTCAGGTCGTCCCGGATACGGCCCACGAACACCAGGTCCTGGTCGCTGGTCTCCAGCGGCATGGGATAGCGCTTGTTGACCAGGTCATCCACCAGCCGGCAGCCGGGGGCGGCGGCGATCAGCTCCCGGGCGCGCTCCACGCTGATCTTCTCCTTGGTCCGCACCACGATGGACACGCTGTGGCTCCGCACCACAGGAACGCGGACGCAGGTGCAGCTGACCTTCAGCTCCGGCAGGTGCATGATCTTCCGGCCCTCGTTCTGCATCTTCATCTCCTCGGAGGTATAGCCCTCAAAGGCCTCGCCGCCGATCTGGGGGATGACGTTGTAGGCGATCTGGTACTGGAACACCTTGGGCTCCACCGGCTTACCCTCCCGCAGCAGCTCCACCTCGTCCATCAGCTCGATGGGGCCGCCGGCGCCGGCGCCGGACACCGCCTGGTAGCTGCTGGCCACAATGCTCTCGATGGGGCTGTCGTGGTTCAGGGCGTTGATGGCCACCAGCGAAACGATGGTGGTGCAGTTGGGGTTGGAGATGATGCCCTTGTGCTTCTTCACGTCCTCCGGATTGATCTCCGGCACGATCAGGGGCACATCCGGGTCCATGCGGAAGGCGCTGGAGTTATCCACGAACACCGCGCCCGCCTTGACGATGGCCGGGGCGAACTGCTTGGCGATGTCGTTCTCCGCCGCGCCCAGCACGATGTCCATGCCCTTGAAGGCCTCGTCACAGGCCAACTCCACGGGGAGGTCGTGGCCCTTCCAGTGGATGGCCTGTCCCACAGACCGGGCTGACGCCAGCGGGTGCAGCTCCTCGATGGGGAAATCGCGCTCGGCCAGTACCTTCATCATCTCGCGGCCCACCGCGCCGGTGGCGCCCAAAATAGCAACTTTATACTTTTTCATATGATGTACTCCTTTTCTCGATATCGAATAAGTGACGTATCCTGCGTTCAGATGCGGCGCATCGACTTTGTGTACGGCAAGCCGCTGCGGCGAAGTATGGGCGCAGGAGACGCACTTTATTTTACAAAACTGTTGTACAGCACCCGGATAGCTTTCTCAAAGTCGGCGCTGTCCACGCCCACGATGATGTTCAGCTCTTCGGGCCCCTGGGTGATCATGCGGATATTGATGCCGTTTTCGCCCAGCTTGGCGAAGATCTTGCCGGAGGAACCGGGCTGGAAGGCCATCTTCCGGCCCACGGCCGCCACCACGGCCATACCGTCGGTAACGTGCAGGCTGTCGGGTTTGATCTCCTTCTCCATGTCGCCCAGTGCCTGGTACAGATACGGCGCGGCCTTGGCCGCCTCCACCACCAGCGATACCGAGTCGATACCGGAGGGGATGTACTCCACGTTGATGTGATAGCGCTCCAGAATTTCCAGCACCCGGCGGATAACGCCCAGCTCCGAGGACATCCCGTTCTTGGTCATGGTGATGACGGAAAAGCCCTTCTTTCCGGCGATGCCGGTGATCATGCTGCTCTCCTGCAGCTCCGCCGCCGTGTCGTCGAAGGCCTCCCGTATCATGGTGCCCGGGTGCTCCGGCTGGTTGGTATTGCGGATGTTCAGGGGGATGTTCTTCTCCCGCACCGGGGAGACGGTGCCCTCATGCAGCACCTGTGCGCCGATATAGCTCAGCTCACGCAGCTCGGCGTAGGTAATGCGCTCGATGGGCCGCGGGTCGGGCACGATCTTGGGGTCGGCCATCAGGAAGCCGGACACGTCCGTCCAGTTCTCATACACGTCGGCGTCCAGCGCCGCCGCCGCCAGCGCACCGGTGATGTCGCTGCCGCCCCGGCTGAAGGTGTGGATGCTGCCGTCCGGCAGCACGCCGTAGAAGCCGGGAATGACCACCTTCCGCCCGCTGGCCGCATGGACCAGAGCCTGATAGCTGGCCTCCTGGTCCACCGTGCCGTCCATGCGGAAGTGCAGCCACAGGCTGCTGTCCAGAAAGTCAAAGCCCAGGCAGTCGGCCATGATCCGGGCGGCGAAATACTCGCCCCGGCTCACCAGCTCATCGGCGGAGATGCCCTTGTCCATCTTGGCGCGCAGGGCGTCGAATTCCGCCTCCAGCGGCGTGGACAGGCCCAGCTCGTCCCGAATCTCCAGATACCGGCTGCGTACCATATCGAATATACCGTCGCAGCTGACGCCGTACTGCAGGTGGGCGTGGCACAGATACAGCAGATCCGTGATCTTGTGATCGTCCTTGAACCGTTTTCCGGCGGCGCTGACCACCACCACCCGGCGAGCAGGGTCTGCCTCCACGATGGAGCGTACTTTTTCCAGCTGGTGGGCATCCGCCATGGACGACCCGCCGAATTTCAACACTTTCAACATAGTCCTTGCCTCTTTCGCTTTGGTTATTGTGTGCAGGGTTTTTCATGCGTGACAAAAAAATATTTTCTGTCCACAGGAGAAAAACACTTGCTTTTTTGATGGGGACAGTGTATCATAGCCATATCAGAAATGCAAGACCCAATTTCAAAAGTTTTTTCGGAGGCTTTTTTACCATGATCTACCACAGCACAAGAAACGAGCAGCTCACCGCTTCCTCCACCCATGCGGTGCTCCAGGGCATCGCCCCGGACGGCGGCCTGTACATCTGCGACCCGGCGGCCCTGCGCTTCGACTGGCGCGCCGCCCTGGAAAAGGACACCCTCTCCATGGCGGCGGATATCCTCCACGCCCTGCTGCCGGACTTTCAGGACATGGACCGGCTGGTCCGCGACAGCTACGCCGGCAAGTTCCCCACGTCCGACCTGACCCCCTTGACCCCCGTGGCGGATAAATACGTGCTGGAGCTGTACCATGGCCCCACCTCCGCCTTCAAGGATGTGGCCCTCAGTGTCCTGCCCCGCCTCATCGTGGCGGCGGCCAAGGCCGAGGGCATGAAGGGCGACGTGGTCATCCTGACGGCCACCTCCGGCGACACCGGCAAGGCGGCCATGGAGGGCTTCCACGATGTGCCCGGCACCCGCATCACTGTGTTCTACCCCTACGGCGGCGTCTCCGCCGTTCAGCAGGCCCAGATGGCCACCCAGGAGGGCGCCAACGTCCGCGTCTGCGCCGTCCGCGGCAACTTCGACGATGCCCAGACCGGCGTGAAGGAGATCTTCGCCGCCTGCAAGGACAAGGACCTCCACGGCGCCATGCTCTCCTCCGCCAACTCCATCAATATCGGCCGTCTGGCCCCCCAGGTGGTCTATTACTTCCGCGCCTACGGCGATCTGGTGAAGTCCGGCCGCATCCGGCTGGGCGACGTGGTGGACTACACCGTCCCCACCGGCAACTTCGGCGACATTCTGGCCGGCTATTTTGCCAGGCAGATGGGCCTGCCTGTGGGCCGCCTGATCTGCGCCAGCAACGCCAACGACGTGCTCACCGAGTTCCTGACCACCGGCCGCTACGACAAGCGCCGCCCCTTCTACAAGACCACCTCCCCCTCCATGGATATCCTGGTGTCCAGCAATCTGGAGCGCCTGCTCTATCTGGTCAGCCAGGATGCCAGCTGCGTGGAGCGCCTGATGCGGGAGCTGAACACCCAGGGCTGGTATCAGGTCAGCGGCTGGATGCTGGAGCAGCTCCGTGCCGTCTTCGGCTGCGGCTGCTGCGACGATGCCGGCGCGGCGGAGGTCATCGGCCGGGTGTGGCGCGAGCACAAATACCTCTGCGACCCCCACACCGCCGTGGCCTGGGCCGTGGCGGAGAAGCACACCCGCGAGGGCGTTCCCATGGTGGTCCTGTCCACCGCCTCGCCCTACAAGTTCCCCGCCGCCGTGCTGCACGCCCTGGGCGAGGCATCCGGTGACGATGAGTTCGCCATGATGGAGCAGCTCCACGCCCTCACCGGCATGGACATCCCCAAAAATCTCCGCGGCCTGGAGGGCCGCCCTGTCCTCCATACCGACGTCATCGACAAGGACGCCATGCTGGACTATGTGCTGTCCGACGTGCTGAAATAAAAGAAAGGAACCGTTCCCTATGAATATCGTTTGTTTGGACATGGAGGGCGTCCTCGTCCCCGAGATCTGGATCGCCTTTGCCGAGGAAAGCGGCATTCCCGAGCTGCGCCGCACCACTCGCGATGAGCCGGATTATGACAAGCTCATGCGCTGGCGCATCGATCTACTGCGGCAGCGCGGCCTGAAGCTCAGCGCCATTCAGGAGACCATCTCCCGCATCGACCCCCTGCCCGGCGCCAAGGACTTCCTGGACGCGCTGCGTAAGGATACCCAGGTGGTCATCCTCAGCGACACCTTCGACCAGTTCGCCATGCCCCTCATGGCCAAGCTGGGCTATCCCACCCTGCTGTGCAACACCCTCGAGGTGGACGGCGAGGGCTACATCACCCGCCACCTCATGCGCTGTGAACACTCCAAGCTCACCACCGTCAAGGCCCTTCAGTCTATCGGCTATGACACCATCGCCAGCGGCGACAGCTATAACGATTTGGAGATGATCCTCCACAGCAAGGCCGGCTTTCTCTTCCGCGGTCCCGACAAGATCAAGCAGGACTACCCCGACCTGCCCGCCTTCGAGGACTACGGCGACCTGCTGGCCGCCATCCGCGCCGCCCTGTAACAGCGGTACTGCGGTGAAAGACAAAGACAAAGCAAAAACCGGCGCCCCCCGGCGCCGGTTTTTGCTTTGTGAAAGGAGGGGGTAAAATCACATCTGGACGCGGTTCTCGCGGGTCCAGCTGGTGATGTCCAGGTTGGGATAGCGGCGGCGCAGCTCGTCCAGCTTGCCTTCGGTGTCGCCCAGTGCGGCGATGCTGTTGATGGCCGCCACATCGGCGGCATTCATGGCGTGGGCCTCATCGGCGCCGCAGGACGCGCAGTGATAGCGCTTGGTCGCCTCGGAAAACGTAACATCGGTGCTGCCGCAAACGGCGCAGCGGGTGGTCTTGGATACGATAGCCATAATGTATTACCTCCATATTCTTGTTTTGTTTCGTTGTCCTTATACTACCACAAAAGTTTTCAGTTGTAAAACGCATAATTGTATTTGCAAGTATGAGAAAAAGTATGATATAATAGCGACAGCGACTGTACAGGAGGTCCCGCCATGAGCGTATCCAAATACCAGATGTTCCTCAAGACCGTGGAGTGCGGCAGCTTCTCCCGGGCGGCGGAGGAGCTGAACTTCACCCAGTCCGGCGTCAGCCACGCCGTCCAGGCGCTGGAGGACGAGCTGGGAATCACGCTGCTCAGCCGCAACCGCGGCGGCGTGGTGCTGACGGCTGACGGCCGCGCGCTGCTGCCCCGGGTCGAGGCCCTCTGCGCCGCCCACCATGCCCTCATGCAGTCCGCGGCGGACCTGAAGGGCCTGGACGCCGGCCTGGTCAAGGTGGCCACCTTCTCCAGCGTCTCTGCACAGTGGCTCCCCTCCATCCTCAAAAGCTTCGGCGACGTCTACCCCAACATCGAGTTCGAGGTGGTGGATGCCGATTTCTACGGCCAGACCGAGGAGTGGATCCTCCAGGGCAAGGTGGACTGCGGCTTCCTGCGCCTGCCCTCAGCCAAATCCCTCTGCGCCCACCCCCTGTACCGGGATGAGCTGCTGGTGGTCGTTCCCTGCGGCCACCCGTTGGCGGACGCGGCGGCCTTCCCCCTGTCGGCCCTGTCCGCCGAGCCCTTCATCCGTCTGGAGGAGGGCCGCGACTACGAGCTCACCGCCGCCCTGGACGCCATGGGCGTTCACCCCAATGTGAAATACACCGCCCGCGAAGACCGCACCATCCTGGCCATGGTGTCCAAGGGCCTGGGCATCAGCCTCCTGCCGGAGCTGATGGTCCGCCGCAGCCCCTATCCCGTGGCCGCCTGCCACGCCCCCGAGCGCTTCTACCGCAATATCGGCATCGCCGTCAAGGATGAAAAGGCCCAGTCCGCCTCCACCCGCCGCTTCGTGGACTACGTCCGCCGCTGGGTGGCCGAAAACGGCGAGGACTGACCCCAGCCTTCCCCTGGGAGCGGATGAGGTGTCGCCGCGCAGCGGCGTAAAACTCCCCCGTCCCCGCCGCAGCAGAGGGCGTGCTGAAATTCGAGATCATGGCCGGCTGACACGAGGCCGGAGCAGCAAAAGCAGGGAGCGAAACGCTCCCTGCTTTTCTATCTTATCACACTTGCTTACTTGCCGAAGTAGCGGTTCAGCAGACCCTCGAAAGCCTTGCCGTGGCGGGCCTCGTCGCGGGCCATCTCGTGGACGGTGTCGTGGATGGCGTCCAGATTGTACTTCTTGGCCAGCTTCGCCAGCTCGAACTTGCCGGCGGTCGCGCCGTTCTCGGCGTCCACGCGCATCTGCAGGTTCTTCTTGGTGCTGTCAGTGATGACCTCGCCCAGCAGCTCGGCGAACTTGGCGGCGTGCTCAGCCTCCTCCAGGCCGGCCTTCTCCCAGTACAGGCCGATCTCGGGATAGCCCTCGCGGTGGGCCACACGGGCCATGGCCAGATACATACCGACCTCGGAGCACTCGCCCTCGAAGTTGGCGCGCAGACCGTCAATGATCTCCTTGCGGACATCCTCGGGGACATCGTCGCCAAAGACCTTGCCTACGCCCACAACGTGCTCGGCGGCCCAGGACTTCTCTTCAGACTGCAGCAGGAACTTGTCGCCGCTGACGTGGCAGACCGGGCACTCGGCGGGGGGAACATCACCCTCGTGAACATAACCGCAAACAGGACAGACCCACTTCTTCATAATCGTTACCTCCATAAATGTATTCATGTCGTTGTGTTTGTTATTTTGACGCCGCCGCAGCGGCATTTGTCAACTGGTTTTCTTCTCGGCCAGGCAGCCGTTGCAGCGGCCGTAGAACACGACGCCGCAGCTGTCCGCCTCGCCCACCGCTGTCATATCCGGCAGCTCCACCGGGATGGGTGGCAGGTCGATGACCGCGCCGCAGGTGCGGCAGACGAAGTGCCCGTGGGGGGCGGTGTTGCCGTCGTAGCGATCCTCGCCGTCCACACAGCCGATGACCTGCACCGCGCCCTCCGCCCGGAACCGCGCCAGATTGCGGTAGACGGTGGCCAGAGAGAGGTCGGGTATGCGGGGCTTCAGCTGGGCGTAGACCCATTCCGCAGAGGGGTGGCAGGTGGTGGAACGCAGGCACTCCAATATGGCTTCCCGCTTGGGGCTGTGCCGTGTGGTGTTCATAGGCTGCGCTCCTTTCTTATTGCTAACAATTATTGTTTGCATTAGTATAGTAGCACACCCGTTTGGATTTGTAAAGAGGTTTTTTGCATTTTTCCAAAAAAATTTTCCAGTGCCTGTTAGCCTCCCCTATCGGTGCGGAAAATATGCAAAGGAGCCCGCTACGCTGTGCGTACCGGGCTCCTCATTTCAATTTACTCGGCCTCGGCCAGCGCCTTAGCCTCGGCAATAGCCTTCTCCTGCGCCGCGGCGGGGCAATCCTCGTAGCGGACGAAGTTGAAGGTGAACGTACCACGGGACTGGGTCATGGATCGCAGATCGATGGCGTAGCTCATCATCTCGGCCATGGGGACCTCAGCCTCCAGCACCTGCTCGCCGTCACCGGTGGGGTTCATGCCCATCACGCGGCCGCGGCGCTTATTCAGATCGCCCATCACATCGCCCAGATAGCTGTCGGGGATGGTGACCTTCAGCTCACCAATGGGCTCCATCAGCACGGGCTTGGCCTCGGGCAGCGCGGCCTTGAAGGCCAGGTTGGCAGCCAGCTTGAACGCGATTTCGGAGGAGTCAACGGGGTGGTAGGAACCATCCACCAGGGTGGCCTTCAGGAACACCACGGGATAGCCGGCCAGCACGCCGTGCAGGCAGCTCTCGCGCAGGCCCTTTTCCACGGCGGGGAAGTAGTTCTTGGGCACGGAGCCGCCAAACACGTTCTCCTCGAAGATCATATCCTCCTGCTCAGTCTGGGGCTCGAAAATGATATGGACATCGCCGAACTGACCGCTGCCGCCGGTCTGCTTCTTATAGCGGCCCTGCTTGCGGACGGTGCTGCGGATCTTCTCACGATAGGCCACGCGGGGAGTATCCAGCTCCGCGTCCACGCCGAAGCGGCTCTTCAGCTTGCTGCACAGCACGTCGATCTGGATGTCGCCGGCGCCGGAGATCACGGTCTGGTGGGTCTCGGCGTTATTGGTGACGGAGAAGGTGGGATCCTCCTCGTTCAGCTTGTTCAGGCCGGTGCCCAGCTTCTCGATCTCCTGCTTGGTCTTGGGGGAGATGGCGCGCTCGTAGCAGGCGGGGGCAAAGGCCAGCGGCGCGAACTTCACATAGGTCTTGGGCTCGCACAGGGTGTCGCCGGTCTTGACCTTGTCCATCTTGCCGATGGCGCCGATGTCGCCGCAACAGATCTCCTTGGTCTCCTCGGCCTTCTTGCCCTTCATGGTGTACAGGCGGCCCAGCTTCTCGGTGTTGCCGGTGGTCATGTTATACAGGGACATATCGCCGGTGACCTTACCGCGGATGACCTTGATCATGGAGAACTTGCCGTACTGGTCGGAGATGGTCTTGAACACGAAGGCAGCGGTGGGGCCGTTGGGGTCATAGGCGACCTCGATGGCGTTGCCGTCATCGTCCTCGGCAGCCTCGGCGGGCATATCGGTGGCCACGGGCACCAGGTCCACGATGGTCTGCATCAGCATATCCACGCCCATACCGGTAACGGCGGAGCCGCACAGCACGGGGCACACGCTGCCGTCGCGCACACCGATCTTCAGGCCCTTGGCCATATCCTCGGCGGACAGCTCCATGGTCTCGAAGAACTTCTCCATCAGCTCCTCGTCGGCGCCGGCGGCAGCCTCCATCAGCTCAGCGCGCAGGGCCTCCACCTCGTCGGCCATGTCGCCGGGGATGGCGCACTCGCCCTTGGCGTCGTAAGCCTTGTTGTGCAGCAGGTCCACGATGACGGTGACAGCCTTGTTGGCGTCGGCCTTGGTGGCCACGATGGGGGCGATGGCGGTGCCGTACTTGGCCTTGATGGCCTCGACGCAGGAGGCGTAGTCGGCGTTGGCCTCCTCCACGCGGTTGATGAACATCATCCGGGGCTTCTTGCCCAGCATCTTCCAGGTACGCTCCATACCCACGGACAGGCCGTCCTTGGCGTTGCCCACGATGACGGCGCACTCGGCGGCGCGGATAGCGCACACGGCCTCGCCGGAGAAATCGAAGTTGCCGGGGGCGTCCATGACGTTGATCTTCTTGCCCTTATACTGCACGGGGGCAAAGGCCAGGGAGATGGATATCTGGCGCTTGATCTCCTCGGCATCATAGTCGCAGGTGGTGTTGCCGTCGGCGGTCTTGCCCAGACGGTCAGTACCCTTGGTCATAAAGAGCATCTGCTCAGCCAGAGAGGTCTTGCCGGAGCCTCCGTGACCCAGCAGGGCGATATTGCGAATGTCGTTAGCAGTCATAGTGATGATGTTCTCCCTTCATTTTCTTGAAGTCCGCCGCCCACAGCCGCGGACAGTAGCTCAACGTACCGATTATATAGTATTTCTTCAAGCCTGACAACCTCTAATTTAGATATTTGTGGGAAAAGTGCGGGATACTCCCGCACTTTTCGTCAGGTTGTACAATGGCAGGCTTTGTTCTATGGGCAAAGCGACGGAGTCTCCGTCAGTAGTGCTTCACCAGCCCCGCCAGCAATAGCGTCGGCAGCAGCCACAGCACCTGATACAGCACCATGGCAATGGGCGTCAGCAGGGCAAAATTGCCCACAGAGGTGAGATAGTAGGCCAGCGCCACGCCCGCCGCCGCGCCGATGTAGCTAAGGATGGTGGCGGTCCGTACAGCCTTCACCGCCCGGCGGCTCCCGGCCACAGACTCCACCAGCGGCATAAGCCCCTCCCGGCAGATGGCCACGCAGGGCTGCTCGCCCTGCTGCTCCGCCAGCTGGGCCAGCGCCAGCCGCGTGGACACATCCGGATACACCGGCTTGGCGTCCACGCCGAATTTCCGCTTGATCAGCCCCGGTGTCACGTTGCCGCTTCGCACGGCCAGCACCGGCACGATGTGAAACCGCTTCAGCGTCCGCAGGGCCCATTCCGCGTTGCGGGAGGGCTGGTACTTCACGGCAAACACCGCTGTCAGCGCCCCGTCTACCGCCAGAAACACACCGGTAGACAGCTTCATATCCCGGGGCAGGGCCACCTTGCGCTTTTTCATAAAGTACGCACTGCCCATGAGCACCGTTTCGCCCCGGATATTGGCCTCCACGCCGCCCTCCTCGCAGTAGTTCACCCACTCCACCGACAGGTGAAAACCTCCCTCGGCGGTGAGCTGGCGCTCCAGCAGCGGCGTCAGGCTGCTGCCAGCCGCCCTGGCTACCGACGCGGCGTAGGACACCGCGCGGCTGCGCTCCTCGCCGAAGACCTTATAGCCGTTCAGTGTCACCGTTCCCGCCGGGAACAGATCGTCGTCCGTCAGCACCAGCCGCCGCGGCCGGCTGACCGCCTTCGCCCCGGCATAGCCTGCGGCTGCACAGCCGCTGCGGCTCAGCCGCCGGGACAGATAGTACATGGGCAGAGCCCCGCTGAGGGGAATCCCCAGCCCCGCGCCGGCGGTGGTCAGCGCCGTCAGCACCCAGGGGAAATCGCTCATATTCCCGCCGGAAAAGCACACCACGCCGGACAGCACCGCCGCCGTGGCCAGCACCAGCGGCAGGGCGTAATTCTGCCATCTCCGCGCCGGATCGGGCTTGCTGCACAGACGGTAAAAGCCCTCTGCCGTCCCCTGCTGCCTGCATACGCCCGCCGCCGTCACCGACGCCACATAGGGCACGGTGCCGTTGAGCACCAGCAGATGGTAGGCGTTCCGCAGTGCCGACGCCTCCAGGTACAGCCCCCACTGGCAGGCCAGGATCAGCAGCGCGCCGGCGGCGGCATAGGGCGTGGCCCGGGTACTGCCCGTGACCACGCCGCACACACAGCAGATCAGCTGCGTCAGCACGGCGACAGCGGCGCACAGCTCACAGCCCGCCTTTCCCTCACGCAGCAGCGACACGGCCTGCTTCCACACCGGCATACAGGCCAGCGCCGTCAGCAGCAGCCCCGCTCCCAGGGCGGCGCACCGCAGCAGCGACTCGTCCAGCCATGCCGACGGCAGCTTTTCCAGCTCCTGCAGCACCGCCGCGACCACCAGTGCCAGCGCCGGGAGCATCCCCCATATCAGTCCGCCGCGCAGTCGGCTGCAGCGGCGCTTGGCATCCCGCAGCACGTCCTCCGGCAGGGGCTCCGGCTCCGGCGGTTCCTCCGGCTCCGGTTCCTCCTCCGGCTCGTCGAACAGCTGCTCGGTGTCCTGAAAAGCCGGACGGCGCCTCTGCTCCGCCGCCGGACGGTGGAACCTCTCCAGCACCGCCGCAAGACGCTCCCGCAGGGGCACCGGCTGGGCGATGACGCCGTCATCCTCGTCCTCCAGCACCGCGTCCACCGTCTGGGACATGATATCCTTCAACGCCACCCGATCCGGCGCGGGGGATTCATATTCCGGCTCGTTTTTCTCCAGGGCAGCGGGCTCCGACGGGGCCTCCGTCTCAGATGGCGGTACTGCCTCCGATACCGGCACGGGAGCCTTTTCCTCTGCCGGCGTCTGCGGTATCGCCGCTTCCTCCGTCGGGACAGGCTGACGCCCACCCTTGCCGTACTCGGCAAGGATGGCCTCCAGCGAAAGCTCGTCCTCTTGCTCGTCGAACGCGCCGTATAGTTCCTCGTCCCGTCGCCTTCTCATGCTGTTCTTTCCTGTTTTCGTCCTGTTCCGCGTCGCTTTCCGTTATCCGCGCTGCCGCACAGCCTCGTACAGCAGTATGGCCGCCGCCGCGCTGGCGTTCAGCGAGGATATCTTTCCTTTCATGGGAATGCTCACCAGAAAATCGCAATTCTCCGCCGCCAGGCGGGTCATGCCCGTCCCCTCGGAGCCGATGACAATGGCCGCCGGCCCCTTCAGGTCGGCATTGTACAGCGTGGTATTCCCGTCCGCCGCCGTACCGAACACCCACACGCCCTGCTTTTTCAGGTCCTTCAGCAGCGCCGGAATGTTGGGCACCCGCGCCACCGGGATATAACTCACCGCGCCGGCGGAGGTCTTTGCCACGATGGCCGTCAGCCCCGCGCTGCGCCGCTTGGGGATGATGACCCCATGGGCGCCGGCGCACTCGGCGGTACGCAGGATCGCGCCCAGGTTGTGGGGGTCGGATATCTCGTCGCACACCACCAGCAGCGGCGCCTCGCCCCTGTCGGCGGCGGACTGCAGGATCTGCTCCACCGTGGCGTACTCCCGCACGGCCGCCAGGGCGATGACCCCCTGGTGGGCATGGGTGCGGCTCATGGCGTCCAGCTTCCGCCGGTCGGCATCCACCACCACGATGCCCGCGGCGCGGGCCTTGGAGGCGATGTGTCCCAGCGTCTTGTCCGTCTCGCCCTTGGCGATGTAGATCTTGTCGATGGCCGTCTCCGTCCGCAGGGCCTCGATGACCGCGTTGCGGCCCTCGATGATGCCGTCCGCCTCGGCGTCGGGCAGAGGCCGTCTGTTCTCGGTGTCCTTTATCTCTCTCATGGGGCATACCTCGCGATCCATATAATTGTCATCAGTATACCACATCCTTTCGTCAATATAAAGGCACATTCATAGAAATTTTACAGGAAAACCCTCTGCCTTTGCCTTGAGACTTTCGGGCAGGTGTGGTATACTGTTTGGAAACTATATTCCCCTCACAAGTCAAACGGAGGATAAACATATGGCCAATAATAACAGCAGCAACAATAACAACCGCGGCGGCAAGAACGGCAAAAACGGCGGTTTCCGCGGCGTTCTCACGCTGATCGTGTGGGCACTGGTGCTGACGGTGGCGTTCCAGTATTTCAACGCCTACAACAACAACGCCGCCAATAAGAGCACCAGTCACGAGATCAAATACAGCGACATGATCTCCATGATCGAAAAGGATCAGGTGGAGGAGGTCCTGTTCAAGGACAGCACCATCTATGTCACCCCCGTGGACGGCTACGTCTTCACCGAGGAGGTCACCTCCGGCAGCAAGACGGAGACAAAAACCTACACCCAGTCCAAGGACTCCGGCCTGACGCTGTACACCGTGTACCTCTCCAACGCCGACCTGCTCCCCCTGCTGGAGGCGCACAATGTGGCCTATACCGGCTTCTACAAGGCCGAGATGAGCCCCTTCCTGATGATCATGATCCAGTATATTCTGCCCACCATCTTCATCGTGGGCGCGTTCATGCTGGTCATGCGTCTGATGAGCAAATCCGGAGGCGGCGGCTTCGGCGGCATCGGCAGTGTGGGCAAGGCCAACGCCAAGGTCTACATGGAGAAGTCCACCGGCGTCACCTTCAAGGATGTGGCCGGTCAGGACGAGGCCAAGGAGTCGCTGGAGGAGATCATCGACTTCCTGCACAATCCCGGCAAATACACCGCCATCGGCGCCAAGCTGCCTAAGGGCGCGCTGCTGGTGGGCTCCCCCGGTACCGGCAAGACCCTGCTGGCCAAGGCCGTGGCCGGCGAGGCCGGCGTCCCCTTCTTCTCCATCTCCGGTTCCGACTTTGTGGAGATGTTCGTTGGCGTGGGCGCCAGCCGCGTCCGTGACCTGTTCAAGGAGGCCGCCAAGGTCGCTCCCTGCATTATCTTCATCGATGAGATCGACACCATCGGTAAATCCCGGGACGGCAGCCGCTTCGGCGGCAATGATGAGCGCGAGCAGACGCTGAACCAGCTGCTGGCCGAGCTGGACGGCTTTGACCCCAGCAAGGGCGTCATCGTGCTGGGCGCCACCAACCGCCCCGAGGTGCTGGACAAGGCGCTGCTGCGCCCCGGCCGCTTCGACCGGCGCATCACCGTGGACCGGCCCAACCTGGCCGGCCGTCTGGCCACATTGCAGGTACACACCCGCAATATCCGCCTGGCCGAGGACGTGAACCTGGAAAAGATCGCCCAGGCCACCGCCGGCTGCGTGGGCGCCGACCTGGCCAACCTGGTAAACGAGGCCGCCCTGCGTGCCGTGCGCAAGGGCCGCCGGGCCGTAAATCAGGACGATCTGCTGGTGTCCTTTGAGCTGGTCATCGCCGGCAGCGAGAAGAAGGGCACCGTCATCACCGAGGCGGAAAAGCGCATTATCGCTTACCACGAGGTGGGTCACGCGCTGGTGGCGGCCAAGCAGAAGAATGCCCAGCCCGTCAGCAAGATCACCATCGTACCCCATACCCAGGGTGCGCTGGGCTACACCCTGCACCTGCCGGAGGAGGAAAAGTTCCTCATGTCCCGCGAGGACATTCTGACCGAGATCCGTACCCTGCTGGCCGGACGCTCCAGTGAGGAGGTGGTGTGCAACACCATGACCTCCGGCGCCGCCAACGACATCGAGCGCGCCACGGAGATGGCCCGGAACCTGGTGGCACGCTTCGGTATGTGCGACGAGTTCGACATGATGGCCCTGGGCAGCGTTCAGAGCCAGTATCTGGACGGCGGCTACTCCATGACCTGCGCCCAGGAGACCTACGCCGCAGCCGACCGCGAGACCATCAAGATCCTGCGCCAGTGCCACGAGGAGGCCAAGCAGATCCTGCGGGAGAACCGGGAACTGCTGGACAAGATCGCCGCGTACCTGCTGAAGAAGGAGACGATCACCGGCCAGGAGATGATGGCCATCATCGAGGGCCGTGACCCGGAGACCGTGGACAACTACGGCGCCAGCAAGAGCAGCCAGCCCGCCTTCCGGCCCAGCGTACCGGAGACCATCGAGGCCCCCGCCAGGCACATCAACATCGTGTCCGAGCCCATCCCCATGCCGAACTACGATGAGAAGCCGGAGGATAAGGACCCGGAAGGCACCCCCGCCGGGGACAAACCGGCGGAGCACGCGGACGGCGACCCCGAATAAATGCACAGCAGCCCTGCGGCAGCGCCGCAGGGCTGTTTTCTTTTCAGTTTTCCGGCAGTTCCCGCACCCGTTCGCACAGCAGCGGCAGCGCCTTTTCAAACTCCACGCCGTACCACCCGGCCTGCGGGTCCCGCGCCGTGGCGTCGATACAGGCAAGTACAAATTCCACCGCCAGCGAAGCCGCCTGCTCCAGCGTCATGCCCCGCATGAGCCCGCCGGTGACAACGGCGGCGAAAATATCTCCCGTGCCGTGGAAGGAGGCCGGGTTCCGCGGGCCGAGACAGGTAAAATATGTCTCCGCGCCGCTGTCATAGCCCATAGCGCCCAGCTTATCCGGCGCAAAGGACACCCCGGTGAGGATCACCTTCTTCGCCCCCAGCGCGGCCACCCCCCGCAGCAGTTCGCGGGCAAATATCTCGTCCACCTCGTCGCGGTACGGCGTACCGGTCAGCAGACAGGCCTCCGTGATATTGGGCAGCGCCACGTCCGCCCGAGCCGTCAGGCGGGCCATCGCCGCCGGGAAAGCGCCGTCAAACCCGCTGTACAGCTTCCCGTGGTCCGCCATGGCCGGGTCCACGATCAGCAGCGTATCCGGGCTCTTCACCGCGTCGAAAAAGTCCATCACCTGCTGCACCTGGGGCGCGGAGGCGATGTAACCGGTATAGAGCGCGTCAAAATGCACCTGCTGGGACCGCCAGTGATCGGCGATGGCCGGCAGCTGGTCGCTGAGATCCCGGCTGACAAAGCCCGGAAACGCCGTGTGGGCGCTGAGCACCGCCGTGGGCACGATGGCACATTCCACCCCCATGGCGGAGATCACCGGCAGCGCCACCGTCAGCGAGCACCGCCCCAGACAGGAGATGTCCTGTATGGACGCTATTCGTTTCATAGAGCCGCCTCCTGTTCATCATACCAAAAAGGGAGAGGCACATGAATATGTTTCTTTCCCTTTTTGGTGCGGGCGGCGGGACTCGAACCCGCACGCCTGTTGGCAATGGAACCTAAAGGTGATGTCACCTTAGTGAAAGATTTTCAGAGCCCTCCATATCGTAAGGGAAGGACATCTTTCCAGCGCTTCAAAAGGCATTCGGTCGTGACCGGCCGAACATCTGCTATATCATAGCACACTCTGCCGGAAAAGTATAGCATGGTTATAGCTTTACGGGAGGAAATTTCTGCTGCCCCGGCATAAAGCAGAGGGGGCAGGGACGCTGTCTATTCGTTTTCTTCCGGGGAACTCATTTCTTGACGCTAAGTGGTTGTTTTCTTATCCTACAAATCCGATACGCCTTTGTACTTGCACAGAGTCCAAGAGTGCGCGCATATCGCTTTCTGCGAAAACCGCCTGAATATCTTCTGCGCTGATCATATTATCGCTTGTACGCATGGCTTGCTTCATACGAGTGCGCTCAAAGACTTTGCGGATCAGCCGGGCGTTGGAGAAGTTTTCATCTTTATTACGAATGATTTGTTCAGCCATTTGCCGCAGCGTTACTTTTGCATCGGTGCCTAACTGATACGCTTCTGACTCCGCATATTTGCAATATATCTGCACCAGTTCTTCTGCTGAATAGTCCGGAAAGTCAATATAAAACTGAATGCGATCCCGAAGTCCGGGGTTGCTGCTCAACATCTGATTCATCTCGTTTGTGTAGCCAGCCATGATGCAAACAAAATCCTTCCGCGAATCCTCCAAGCGCTTTACGAGGGTGTTGATTGCTTCGTGTCCGTAGTCATAAGAAGCGTTAGATGCGAGTGCATATGCTTCGTCAATGAACAATGGTGTGTCGTGCATGATCGGCACACCATAGCAGAAAGGAACGATTATGAAAGTCTGGCTCTATTATCGGCTGTCCAGAGATGAGGATGAAGAATTGAATTCTCTGAATAACCAGCGGAAAATCATATATAACTTTGCCGTCAGCAACGGCCACGAGGTGGTGGGCGAATCCTTCGATGACAATGTCAGCGGTATGCACTTCAACCGTGAGGGAATCGAAAAAATCTATGAGGTGGTCGAAGCGGGCAAGATCGAAGCGATCATCGTTAAAGACCTGTCCCGCCTGGGCCGCCACCGGACGCAGACCGCACTCTTTATCGACTACCTCCGAGAACATGATGTGCGAGTCCTATCCGCAACGGAAAATATCGACACCTTCAATGAGAACGATGATCTCATCATCGGCTTTAAGGGGCTGGTCAACGACTTCTATGCCCGCGATGGCAGCCGTCGTGTGCGAACCGGTTACCGGCAAAAGCAAAGGGAAGGCATCGTGACCATCCCGCCTTTCGGCTACTTCAAGGATAAGAACACAAAAAAGGTCGTTGTCGTAGAAGAAGCCGCCGAAACGGTCCGGCTGATCTTCTCCGCCTATGTCGGCGGCAGCGGCATGAAGGCCATCGCCCGCACACTGAATGAGCAGAGAAGAAAAACGCCCGCGCTCATGCAGGTGGAACTGCTGAGCAAGCGCCTTCCCAACACCCAGGATGGCATCCTCAAGAAATATCTGTGGGATGCAACGATGGTGGCCCGAATCTTAAAAGATGAAAGCTACATCGGCACGCTGATCTGCCACAAGAGCGAGCGCAATAAGATCAATAAGACCTTTCGGTTCACAGATACGGAGGAGCAGTTCCGGCATGAAAATTATCTGCCAATGATCGTGACTCGTGAGATATGGGAACAGGCTCAGGCGCTCCTTGCAGAGCGCAAAGAGAAAAATGTCCGTGCGGGCACCAACCGGGGCATCCTCCGGTACGGTGGATTACTCCGCTGCAAGGATTGTGGCCGAACCTTTATCGGGAAACGTATCAAGCTGAAAAGCGGAGAACGGGTCGCCTATGTCTGCGACACCTACCATCGGTATGGCAAAGAACACTGCTCCTCTCACATGGTGGACGAGGAAACATTGGACAGATTGATCGGCGCGGAGATCCTGCGAACAAAGAAAATGTATGAGGAAAACTGGTCGCGGATGGAATGGCTCATTGAGAGATGGACGCCGAAGGCTTCCACGGCCAGTGCCAAAATAAGTAAACTGCAAGAGCACATTCTCTTGCTGGAGGAGGAAGTGGAGGTGATCCTGATGGAACGCATTCGGGATAAGGCCAACGCGGAACGCTACGACCGCATGATTGCAAAGCGCGAGGAGCAGATCGCGGAGGCCAAGAAACAAATCGAAGAATTGCAGAATATTTCAGAAATGCTCCGCAGCCGACAGGCCAAGCTGAAGCGGGATATCAGCATGATCGACGATATCCTGCGAGAGGGCAAAATGTCAGAAGCACATCTGAGGAAACTGGTGGAGAAAATACTCGTTCATGAGGAGGACGGCAGGCTGGATTTGGAGATCCGGCTGAAAGCGCCCTTCCGTGACCATTTGGATGTCTTCGAAAACGGAACGCAGACAGATTGCTTCCCCTCCGCAGATTTTGACTATGACAGGCTGGGTGCGGTGATCTACGGCGATTACTATGCGGGGTAGGTGATAACAGGTGCGGGTATGGCTCTATGCGCGGCTCTCTAACGATGATGACCGTGAGATGAACTCCCTGCTGAATCAGCGGGAGATCTGTCAGGCGTTTGCCGAGCAGCACGGGTACGCCATCGTAGGACAGTCCTTCGATGACAACATAAGCGGCATGAGTTTTGACCGCCGTGGGCTGGACGAGCTCATGGTGGCTGTGGACGCTGATAAAATTGACGCTGTCATCGTAAAAGACCTATCCCGGCTTGGCCGCCATAGAACCCAGACTGCATTGTTCATTGACTACCTGCGGGAACACCAGGTGCGAGTGATCTCTGCCACGGAGGGCATTGATACAGTCCGCGACGAAGACGACTTGATCATCGGTGTCCGCGGCCTGATGAACGATTACTATGCAAAGGATATTGGCAAAAAGATCCGGGCGGGATACCGACAGAAACAGAAAGACGGCATCGTGATCACGCCTCCCTTCGGCTACTGGAAAGACAAAAATACGGGGCAGATCAGGATAGACGCAGAGGCGGCAGTCACGGTGCAGCTCATCTATTCTCTGTACTTGCAGGGGTGTGGGCAGAAAGAGATTGCCCGGCGGCTTAATGCTGCGGGGCGAAAGACACCGGCGCAGCTCCGAGCTGAACGGTGCGGCAGAGAGGTCCGGCATACGCACAAAACCCGTGACGGTCAGTTCCTATGGACATACGCCAGTGTGAAAAACATTCTGGTGGAGAAGGCGTACACCGGCGTGCTGAACAACCATCGCAGAGAATACAACAACGGTAAGGCCAAGCATATAGATAAAACCGACTGGTATCGTCATGAGGGATTCTTTCCTGTGATCATAGGAAAACAGGAATGGGAGCAGGTACAGCGCTTGCTCAAACAGCAGGCTCGCCCCGCAAACGGCAATCAGGCCAAGCACCGCTATGCGGGGTTGCTGACCTGCCGTGAATGTGGGAATGCGTTCATTCCTATGATTCGCTGCTGGAATGGCAAGAGCCGTGTGGAATATGTATGCCGTGGATACCACCGGAATGGAAAAACCTATTGTTCCTCCCACCGTATCCATGAGGAGGTACTGGATGCCGCAGTGCAGGCGTATGCCCAAACTGTGCGGGAGCAGTGCGCCGAGGAAGTAAAGAAGCTGGCACAGCTGCAAAAAATGTGGGCGTTGAGGAAACCGATCCTCGACGCCTACATTTTGTCGTTACGGGAGAAGGCGCAGAAATTGGAGCAAGAGGTAGATTGGATTGTAATGGAGAAAGTCCTAAAACAAAAATAGCATTTTATAGCGTTTGCTCTAAAGTTAGACGCTACTTTATAGGATATCTTTTGCCTAATGAAAATACAAATTACTTATTTGCATCTATATAATGCCACAGGGACGGCATGATTTTTGTCGTCTTTCTTTATTTCATATTTGTCCGGGAAAGAGGCAATTAAATCGTAAAGCTTTGAAAAACCATACGCATGTATGTCAAAATCAGGTAGAGACTGCTTCAAAAAAGCGCCTACTGGGGCTATATTAGCATAACCATTAGGTTTTTTATATCGGTCAAATGCTTCCTTTAAAAACGGATGAAGCTCTTCAATGTTCGCGGCTCGTACACTGGCTTTTTTCTTGAACAATGGGCTTTCAGCCTGCCGTTCGTCGATAACCTTTCGCTTAACTGCATAGCATACATTTTGTAGGTCAGGCATTAATCTAAAGGCATTAATTCCAATAGTATCAAGATAGTCCAGCAAATCATCGCGTATTCTTTTGTGGATTTTAATTACGACGGTATTACTCTTTAGAATATGGGAATGTTCTTTAATATCCAATGTATAAGGGAACATAAAAAGTCCTTGTTGCATTACGATTCTTTGATTGCATTGATTGGCATCAACAAAGAGAATCCTTTTCTGCTCAAATTTCGTTATTTCATCATCTAAAAACGACTTAAAATTGGGATTCTCAGTGAGTGATTCTACACTTTTGCTTGGATGGTCATCGTAGTATATTCGAGCGAAGTAGTTTACAATAGCTTTTACTCCTGTATCATGTTCATCCGCTTCTTCCTTTAGTCCTCGAATAATCCTATTTAATAAATAAATCATTCTGTTGCTTTGTACTGCAAAAGATGCAGATCGGAACAGTGTTTCGTCAAAATAGGGCAGAGTTCTAATGTGAATTTGATCATTTAGAGAGCAGTAACGCATATAATAATATATTCTGTCTTCTTCGTAGGTATAGTTTGTGCCCTTAGGTGTAAACAAAGAAAAGTACAAAGCGATAAAAGGATTGTATGTAAAATCCAAAAGTCTTGTCGGTAGGCCATAATGCTGCGCATATGACATGAAGTCAATAGGGTTGTTCGCGGAAAAATACTGGAGGCCATAACGCTCAAATTCATGAAGAAGTCTTATTTCTTGCTCTCTCCAGTCTTTTTCTCTAATAATGTTTGGAAATAGTTCACTTTGTTTACCATATCCACGAAATACATTGTTCTTATCTACGGCAAGTTGCGTAAGGTGTGTAATTAGCTTGTCAGAGCTGGTGAACTCTTGTTCGTTGTCAAATGGATTTATTATCATGATACTCCTCCAAATAAGAGTGTTTGTTCAAAGTAATTCCTTTGTGTTTACTCTATCAAACTGCAGGTAGATTTTCAACAAGGAACTCCAATATTCTTGGTTATTCTCATAAAGATTTTCTAAATTAAGAGACCGGATTATTTGCAATCCGGCCTCTTAATTGAAGTGCCCTGTGTTGACGAAAAAGATGCAAAATCTTTTATTGCCCGCAAGGAAAGGAATGTTTGCAAGGGAAACCTTAGCCGGGGTTCCCTTGCTTTTCAATAAAACCCGTCGCAGGCGGGCGATTTGCAAAGCAAATCGAAGAGGCACCAATAAAAAGAGGACATCCACTTGGATGTCCTCTTTTTATTGGTGCGCCTGAAGGGACTCGAACCCACACGCATCACTGCACGAGAACCTAAATCTCGCATGTCTACCAATTCCATCACAGGCGCATATATGAGCGGCAGGGTCACCTGTCGCTATTTTATTCTCCTCTGATTTTTACACGGCGAGGAACCGAGGCGGAGCATAACGCTTGACCCGCACCTATAAAAACAGGATGAACCTGCTTTTATTCAAAATAAAAAAGAAGAATTTGAGAAGTGCGAAATCCGGGGACTGACTTTGTCAGTCTGCGATTTCAGCGCACAGAGTGCGATGAAATCGCAGATTTGTATCTGCGCATAAATTGCCTTGCCATATGGAAAGCCTTGGACAAGAAGCTGCTGGTCAAATCCTACGCGAAAAACCTACACTGAGGTGACATCACCTAAATCTCGCATGTCTACCAATTCCATCACAGGCGCATATATGAGCGGCAGGGTCACCTGTCGCTATTTTATTCTCCTCTGATTTTTACACGGCGAGGAACCGAGGCGGAGCATAACGCTTGACCCGCACCTATAAAAACAGGATGAACCTGCTTTTATTCAAAATAAAAAAGAAGAATTTGAGAAGTGCGAAATCCGGGGACTGACTTTGTCAGTCTGCGATTTCAGCGCACAGAGTGCGATGAAATCGCAGATTTGTATCTGCGCATAAATTGCCTTGCCATATGGAAAGCCTTGGACAAGAAGCTGCTGGTCAAATCCTACGCGAAAAACCTACACTGAGGTGACATCACCTAAATCTCGCATGTCTACCAATTCCATCACAGGCGCATATTTAGTTTTGGGGGAGCGGGCGACGAATGGAACGGCAAAACCTTCACTGAGGTGACACCACCTAAATCCATCGAGTCTACCAATTCCACCACGCCCGCATATCCACGCCGTATTGTAGCACACTTCACGTCGGCGTGCAAGGAATGTTTTGCCTTTCCCCTCCACCCTATGCTATACTGTCATCAACAGTACACGAAAGGATGGTGCCCCATGAGCGAAAATGCCCTCGCCTTGGCGCGTCAGCACGCGCCCTGCTACATTTACTCCCGCGAGATCCTTACCGCACAGGCAGAGACTCTCCACAGGACCTTCCCCGGCTTTGATATTCTGTTCTCCGTGAAGGCCAACCCCTTCCCACCGGTAATACGGCACCTTGCGGCGCTTGGCATCGGCGCGGATGCGGCCAGTGCGGGTGAGGTCTGCCTGGCCGCGGAATGCGGGATCGCGCAGGAGGATATCTACTTCTCCGCAGCCGGCAAAAGCGATCGTGCACTGGCCGCCGCGTGGGATAACTGCCATCTGATCGCCGATTCTATCGGCGAGGTGCGGCGAATCGCCGCTATGGCCGCTGCCCGCGGCGAGACAAAGGCCATCGGCCTGCGCGTGAACCCCGCTTTCAGTATGGACGGCGGTACGGGCGGAACGTCCAAGTTCGGCATCGACGAGTCCGACCTCCCGGCACTGAAAATCCTGCTGCAAACGCTGCCGATAGCCGTCTGCGGTCTCCATATTCACCTGCGCTCCCAGAACCTCTCCGCGGACACTCTCGCCCGCTACTACAAAAACTGCTTCGCGCTGGCCCTCCGCGTCCGCGATATTCTGGACTGTACCATCGAGTATATCAACTTCGGCGGCGGAGTAGGCATCGTTTACGACCCGGCGTGCCAACCGCCGCTGAACATGAGCACCTTGAAGCAATGTACGCAGGCCGTGGCAGAGGAAAACGCCCGTACCCTCCGCGCACGGCTGCTGGTGGAGTCCGGGCGGTTTCTGACAGCACAGGCGGGAACGTACTATCTGCCTGTGGTAGACAAAAAGACGTCCCACGGCACCACCTATGTCATCGTAGAAAACTGTCTCAACGGCTTCCAGAAGCCCTCTCTTGCCGCCATGCTGCGTAACGCCGCCGGAGAAGGCCCCCTTGCGCCTCAGGAACCTCTGTTTACCGGCGAGACCGCCTTCCCCATCACCGCCCTGCCTGCGGAGGATACCGGCATCACCGAGACCGTAGACATCGCAGGAAACCTCTGCTGCGCCGCGGACGTGCTGGCTAAGAACTTCACCGGTCCGGCGCTGGCGGTGGGAGATCTTGTGGCCGTGGGGAACACCGGGGCCTACGCCAGAACGCTGTCGCCGCTGCTGTTTTCCTCCCACGACGTCCCTGCGGAATTCTTGATCTGAAAAGCAGGGCAGCCCATTGGGCTGCCCTGCTTTCTTATTTCTCCCGTCTGATGGGCCGGATATACTTGAAGTACTGCCCCGGCACAAAATAGAAATACGTCATCCTTCCCGGCGTAGCGGTATCCAGCACACAGCCGTTGGCGGCGTAGTCAAAGTCCCGCATAGCGGTCTCCACCTTATCCTCCACCGTGCGGCACTCCTGCTCATAGTCGAAGGGGCCGTGCTCAAACACCATATACTCCCCCTCCGGCACATCCATCAGCTCCAGTGGCGCGGGTATGGGGCCGCTGTAATCGGCAGGCAGGCGGACGCCGTAGCTCTCGATGCGGGGGTAGTTCCAGGCACAGAGGCGGCCTTTGGGGTCGTTGATGTAGCCCATGATCTGGCCGGCCATGCCGTCGGCCTCGGCGCCGCCGTTGTCGTCCAGCTTGCCGGGAATGCTGTCCAGCAGGCCGCAGACGGTGGCGCAGTCACCGCCGGGAACATTCTTCTGCTTTTCCCAGAAATCCCAGTAGCCGTTGGACTCATAGTTGCGAAGGTGCAGGTATTTGTGGGCGGGAATAGTAACGAAATACGTCTTGACGCCCTGTTCACTTTTGACCATACCGATCTCTCCCAATCCAAAGATATAGCGATCGAAGGGATGGATGCGGGTGCGGAGCACTACGGGGCGGGGCCGGCAGCGGTAAACACCGGGGGTAACGCCGTAGAGCGCCTTGAAGGCGCGGGTAAAGGCCTCCTGCCCGGAAAAGCCGTAGTCCAGCGCGATGTCCAACAAAGGCCGGTCGGTATCGCGCACCTCCTTCAGGGCAAAGGCCAGGCGCCGCTGGTGCAGGTAGGTACGCAGGGACATACCCGCGATCTCGCGGAATTTATGGGTGGCGTGGTACTCAGAATAGTGCAGACGTGCCGCCAGCGCCCGCAGTGTCAACGCCTGATCGTCCCGGCGCATAATGGCGTCGTCCATCTCATTGACGACGGTCTGGATCAGCTGCTGCCATTCGTACATAGGCTTGCTCCCTTCTCTCGCTGTGAACAGAATACACCCTTTCCGCCCCAAATGTTTGATACGAGTTGCTGTTAAAACAGGGACGGCTCCCGCCGTCCCTGTCCGCTTATTCCACTTCAGCAGCCTCCGCCGGCTCCTCCTGCCCCTGCTTGGGCAGCTGCTCGGGCCACTTGGCCCAGGTCTGGCGGATATAGGGGATCATCTGATCCCGGGGCATATCCAGTGCCGCGGCCAGCTCGCCGTAGAGCTGGTCCTCAGCCCGCTTGAGATAGCGCTCATCCATCTGGCTGACCTTCTTACCATGGCGCAGGGCCCACGCCCGCTTGCGGCAGATACCGTGGATCATGGCGGCCAGCTCGGCGCAGTCACAGCGGAGCACCAGCTGGTGGTAGAAATCCTTGGCAGCACGCATACCGCGCTCGGCGGGCTTCTGCTCCGGCAGGACCGGCAGCGCAGCGATCAGTTTCAGCGCACAGTCACGGCTGATGATGGGGCGCATGAGGACAGCGGTGTCCACCGGAGTCATAACGGTGCCGCCGCGGTACAGGGGAGAGAGATGATAGTAGACCTTGTCGCCGCCATCATAGGCCAGACCGGATGGTCCTATGGACTCCACCCGGCAGACGCCCTCGCCGCCGTATACCACCAGATCACCCGCTGCAAACATCACACACGCTCCTTATCCGCAACATACATACACATATATACACAAAAAGGCACATGGCACACGACCATGCGTTCCCCTTTTGCTCACCATTACCTGACATCAGTATAACATATTCTGACGAAAAATGTAAGCACAAATTTTACCGTGACTGTCGATTTTCCCGGAAAGTTGTGATACAATGCAGAAAAACTTTTGCGAGGTGCAGCCATGAAAAAACCTGTCATCCATCCCTCCGCCTTTGTGGCGGACAACGCCACCGTCCGGGGCAGCGTGACCCTGGGCGCCAACAGCAGCGTGTTCTTCGGCGCGGTGCTGCGGGGCGACCGGGCGCCGATCACCATCGGTGCGGGCACGAATATCCAGGACAACTGTGTGGTGCACGTGGACTACGACCATCCGGTGACGGTGGGCGAAAACGTAACGGTGGGCCACGGGGCCATTCTCCATGGGTGCACCGTGGGTGACAACACCCTCATCGGCATGGGCGCCATCGTGCTGAACGGCGCGAAAGTCGGCAGCAACTGCCTGATCGGCGCGGGGGCGCTGGTACCGCAGAACGTGGAGATACCGGACGGGTCTTTGGCCTTCGGCTCCCCCGCCAAGATCAAAGGCCAGCTGGACGAGGCCGCCATTGCCGAGCTGCGGCAGGCGGCGCTGGACTACCAGAAGGAGGCCATTGCATACAAGGCCGAGCAAGAACAATAAAAATATGCGCTCCGACCAAGAGCCGGTGCGCATGGCTGAAAAGCGGCCCCCGGCTGTGCCGGGGGCCGCTGACCGTTTAGACGACGGCAAAGAACTTGATGATAAACAGCAGGGAGATAACGTAGGTCAGGACAGACACATCCTTGGCACGGCCGGAGAACACCTTGATCACGGTGTAGGAGATCATGGCAATACCGATTCCGTGGCCGATGGAGCCGGAGATGGGCATTGCCAGCAGCATCAGGAACACGGGCACTACCTGGTCCAGATCGTCGAAATCCACGTTCTTCAGGCCCTGGAGCATCAGGATGCCCACGTAGATCAGGGCGGAGGAGGTAGCGGCAGCGGGAATGACGGCCGCCACGGGCGCGATGAACATACAGGCCAGGAACATGAACGCGGCGGTCAGGCTGGTCAGGCCGGTGCGACCGCCGGCCTCCACACCGGAGGCGGACTCCACGAAGGTGGTAACGGTGGAGGTGCCGCAGCAGGCGCCGGCCACGGTGCCCACGGCATCGGACAGCAGGGCCTCCTTCATGTTGGGCATATTGCCGTCCTTGTCGGTCATGCCGGCGCGGGAGGCCGTACCCACCAGGGTGCCGATGGTGTCGAACATATCGATCATGCAGAAGGTGATGATCAGGCTGATCGCCGTGAACCAGCCGATATTAAAGAAGTCGGTGAAGTCAAATTTGAACAGCGTGGTCTCCACCATATCGTGGAAGGGCGGCAGGAAGGATGCGCCCTCCAGCGAGGCAAAGGGGTTGGTACCCAGGAAGATAAAGCAGCCGGCCCAGTAGATCACGGAAGCTACCAGCATACCCACCAGCACGGCGGCCTTGACGCCCTTCTTGGCCAGCAGGATGATGACAAACAGACCGATGAACATGGTGATAACAGTCAGGACCATCTGGCTGTACTCGGCACCCATGTGGTCCTTGATCACGCTGGGGGTCATGGCGCCGAAGAAGTCGCGCATGACATAGAAGGGGGAGGTATAGCCATTGCCCTCGGCATAGATGCCCACGTTGGAGCCCAGGCCGATGTTCATCAGCATAAGGCCGATGGCGGGACCGATACCCAGACGGACGCCCAGAGGGATAGCGGTGACGATCTTATCACGAATGTTAAAAATGCTCAGCAGCAGGAAAACGATGCCCTCCACCAGAATGATGCACAGCACCGCCTGGAAGGCGCTAGTGTAGTCGGTGTTCAGCATGGCGGCCACATTGCCGGCGATGACGGCAAAGAAACTGTTGAGCCCCATACCGGGCGCCATGACAAAGGGCTTGTTGGCGAGGAAGGCCATGACCACGGTGCCGATGGCACTGGCGATGCAGGTGGCCAGAAAGACACCGTTCCACAGTGGAGTGCCCACGGCAAAGTTGGTCAGCAGGTTGGGGTTCAGGGCGATGATGTAGGCCATCGTCATGAATGTGGTGAGACCGGCCAGGATCTCCGTTTTGACGGAGGTGCCGTTCTCTTTCAGATGAAAGATACGCTCCATGTGATTTTCTCCTTTGTAAAATGCTGCGCGTCCTCCGCGCAAGTATCATCTTAACGCTTTTTAACGGGAAAAACAAGACTTTTTGTCAGGTCTTCTGAAATTTTTTCAGATGCCAGTCAAAAAAGCGCCCCCGGCGTGGCCGAGGGCAAGGAGGTGGGGGTGCCTCCTTCTGTTCTCAGGAGGCTGCGTCAGCCAGGGTATAACTGACACGATGCTGATGAGATAGCCGCATGGGGTACCGACCGGGGCAGGTCAGCTTTCCGTCCGCATCCGGGGGCGCATGACAGGGGGCGTTTTTTTCAAGGAAGCTTATTGGGCCGCGCGATCGGCCTGAATGAGCCGCTTCAGGGCCTCCACTCCCACCTGAACGGCGGAGGTGGTGTCCTCGCTCATATCCTGGTCCAGACCTGCCTTTTCCCGCTCCTGGTTCCAGACCACATGGAAGCAGCTGCCGCAGCGGCAGTTCAGGGCATCAGCCACCACAAAGAGGGCGGCGGACTCCATTTCACTGGCCTTGACGTGCAGGCGCTTCCAGGCCTCCCATTTGTTGAGCAGCTCATAGGATACAGGCATACGCTCGGGGCTGTGCTGGCCGTAGAACGCGTCCTTGCACTGAACGACGCCTACCTGGGTACGCTTGCCCAGCGCCCTGGCCGCCTGGACCAGCGCGGTGGTGACCTCGAAGTTCGCCACCGCGGGGTACTCGATGGGGGCATATTCCCGGCTGGTATGCTCAAAGCGGATCGCGCCGGTGGCGACCACCACGTCGCCGCTGCGGACATCCAGCTCGATTCCGCCGCAGGTCCCTACGCGGATAAACGTGTCAGCGCCGATGTTGTGCAGCTCCTCCATGGCGATGGAGGCGGAGGGCCCGCCGATACCGGTGGAGCAGACGGAGACCTTCTCCCCCAGCAGCGTACCGGTATAGATGGTGTACTCACGGTTCTGAGAAACAAAGTGCGCATCGTCGAACAGCTCGGCGATCTTTTCACAGCGGCCGGGGTCGCCGGGAAGAATAACATAGCGGCCCACGTCGCCTTCGGCGCAGTGGATATGATACTGCTTTTCCAGCTTCTGCATGATATATCGTCCTCCATGTATGTTCAAGTCGTTATGTCCTAAGCAAATAACACGGTTCGTAATCAAACATTTACCCATCGCTGAGGTAGAAAAAATCATATCATGGTTTTTCGGAAAATGCAATACTTCCGCCACAAAAGATACGGCTTCTCCTGTACAAATGATGCAAAAGGCAAAAAGTGTCGGGGCTATAAAACCGCCCGCGGCAAAACCTACGTTTGGCGGCGGCTGTTCTCCGCGCATGTGCGCGTGTTTTGCGCGGGCCAGCCGGCGCACATGGGAAAAGGAGGAAAAAAGATATGACAGATCGACTCGCTGCACTGGCGGCGGCAGTGATGCTGGCGGTGACGCTGGCGGCCTGCGGCGCGGCAGACGACAAGACAAACGGCAACGCGCCGGACACCACACCCAACGGCAGCATCACCACACAGCCGGACACCAACGGCACGGACACCGGCAGCGCCAAAGATGACCTGAACGGCGGCCACAACGAAAGCGGCCGGGCGGATGAGGACGGACAGATGGACGGTACCGTGGAAACGCGGCGGTATGACCGGGCGCTGGCAGCGTCGCTCAGTCAGCTGATCCTAAACCGGATCGGCGAATGACAAAAGCGCGGCGGGCACATGATGTCCGCCGCGCGGTTTTTACCGGCAGGACTTGCATTTTTCAAAAAATGGGATATTATAATAGGTGAAAAACGTCCCCGCCCCCTTTTTTCGTCCTCTGAACGGCGGACGCGGGGCACGGAACAAAATTTACGCCGCAGTGGGCGGCAGAGAAAAGAAGGTTTTTTCTATGACAAAGATCGACATCGTTTCCGGATTCTTGGGCGCAGGTAAGACGACTCTTATCAAGAAACTGCTGGCCGAGGCCTTCCCCGGCGAGAAGCTGGTACTGATCGAAAACGAGTTCGGTGAGATCAGCATTGACGGTGGGTTCCTGAAGGACTCCGGCGTGCAGATCAGTGAAATGTCCTCCGGGTGCATCTGCTGCTCTCTGGTGGGCGACTTCAACAAGGCGCTGAAGGACGTACATGAGCAGTTCCACCCTGACCGCATCCTCATCGAGCCCAGCGGCGTGGGCAAGCTCAGCGACGTGATCGTGGCGGTGGAGAACACCGTGAAGGACGTACCGGACATGAAGCTGAACAGCTTTGTGACTGTAGCGGACGCCACCAAGGTCAAGATATACATGAAGAACTTCGGCGAGTTCTACAACAACCAGATCGAGTCCGCCGGCACCATCATCCTCTCCCGCACCCAGCGGCTGAGCCAGGAGAAGCTGGAGGCCGCCGTGGCGCTGCTGCGGGAGAAGAACCCCAATGCCGCCATTCTCACCACACCCTGGGACCAGCTGGATGGCATGACCATTCTCAGCGCTATCGAGAAGGTCTCTCTGGCGGACGAACTGCTGGCGCATATGCGCGCTGAGCACGAGGCGGATGAGGCGGAGCACGAGCATGAGCACCACCATCACCACCATGACGAGGATGAGCACGATCATGACCATTGCTGCCATCACCATGACCATGATGATGGCGATGACGATGACGACGACCACGACCATGAGCACTGCTGCCATCATCACCACGATGAGGACGAGCATGACCACGATCATCACCATCACCACGACGGCGAGGAATGCGATGATCCCCACTGCGGCTGCCACCATCACCATCATCACGCCGACGAGGTATTCACCAGCTGGGGCACGGAGACGGTGAAGACCTACTCCGAAGCGGAGCTGGAGCACATCCTGACGGCGCTGGACAGCGGCGAATACGGCGCGATCCTGCGGGCCAAGGGTATCGTGGCTGCCGCCGACGGCGGCCAGTGGCTGCACTATGACTTTGTGCCCGAGGAGCACCAGGTGCGGCGCGGTCCGGCGGACTACACCGGCCGTATCTGTGTGATCGGCTCCCAGCTGAAAGAGGATAAGCTCTCTCAGCTGTTCGGACTGTAAGGAGTGGCTGACATGGATATTCCTGTTTATCTTATTGCCGGATTTCTGGACGCCGGTAAGACCGAGTTCATCAACGGCATCCTGCGGGACGGCTTCGCCGCCGAGGACCGGACGCTGCTGCTGTGCTGCGAGGAGGGCGAAAACGGCTATGATCCCAAGGTACTGGGCAACGTATTCACCTATACCGTGGAGGACGAGGACCAACTGACGCCCGACTTTCTGAAGAAGCTGGAAAAGCAGTACCGGCCCAAGCAAGTCATCGTGGAGTACAACGGTATGTGGAGCATGGAGAAGCTGTACCGCGAAGGACTGCCCGCCAACTGGATACTCTATCAGATCATGTGCCTGGTGGACGCCACCACCTTTGAGATGTATCTGAAGAACATGGGGCAGCTGATGATGGAGAAGATCACCAACTGCGATATGCTGATCTTCAACCGCTGCAATGAGCAGCTGCGCGCCCAGCTTCGCAGCCGCAACCTTCGGATGGCCAACCGTCGGGCGGATATCTACCTGGAAAACGAGGACGGCACCAGCGAGGAGTACGTCACGCCGGAGATGTCGCCCTTCGACCTGACCGGCGGCAAGCTGGAGGTGCCGGACGAGGACTACGGCATCTGGTATGTGGACATGATGGACAACCCGGGACGCTACGAGGGCGTGGAGGTTTCCTTCAAGGCGCTGATGTGCCACTCCAAAAAGTTCAAGGGCGTGCACTGCCCGGGACGCTTCGCCATGGTGTGCTGCGACAAGGATATGCAGTTCCTGGCCCTGGTGTGCCGCGGCGAAGGGCTGGAGCAGTATAAGGACAAGCAGTGGGTGAAGATACACGCCACAGTGAAGAAGGAGGCCTGTGACGCCTATCAGGGCGAAGGCCCCGTGCTGTACGTCACCTCCATCGCCGCCACCACCAAGCCGGACCCGGAGATGGTGTCCTTCTGATCGCAATCTGTATATTTTCACCGCACAATTGCAGCGTATATAGAAAAAGACCCGCCGATGGCGGGTCTTTTCAACTTGTTTCGGCCTCAGCGGACCAGCTGGATGGCGGCGGGGAGGTTTTCGATCTCCACACGGGGCGCGCTGGGGCAGTATTCACCGTCCAGGGACCAGGGGAGGTTCTCCTTGGTGGTCAGGGTAACGCGCCGGACATGGCGCAGTATCACGCCGGGATAGTCGTACTGCATACGGGTCATGGCGGTAATGAGGTTCTGCAGATCCAGTGCCGTCTTTGGCATACGGAGCAGCAGCAGTTCGAATTTTCCGTCGTCCATCCGTACACGGGAGGGATCCAGCTTCACCAGGCCGCCGAGGGAGGTGGAATTGCACACAGCGCCGAAAATGAACTCCCCCTCAAAGCGCTCACCATCGGCATCCACCGCGCAGCGGTAGGGCCGCAGGGAGTCCAGATCACCCAGCCCCTCCAGAATGTAGGCAAAATGGCCCAGGGCGTTCTTGGCCGCCTGGGTGGCGGAGTAGGAGGACCGGGTAAAGGCCCCAAAGGAGGCCACATAGGCAAAATAGCGGTCGTTATGCCGCCCCACGTCCAGGGGGCAGGGCGTGCCGGTGGCGGCCGCCTCTGCCGCGGCGGGCAGCATGGTGTGAAGATGCAGGCTCATGGCAAAGTCGTTGGTGCTGCCGCAGGGCAGATAGCCCAGCAGGGGCCGCTGCTCCAGCTGCATAAGCCCGGAGAGCGTCTCGTTCAGCGTGCCGTCGCCTCCGGCACAGACCACCATGTCGTACTGCCCGCCCCACCGGGCGGTGATATCGCGGGCCTGGCCGCCCGCCTCGGTGATATAGACCCGTACCAGATAGCCGGCACGGGAGAACTGCGCCACGGCATCGAACAGCGGGGCGCGGGATTTTGTCTTTCCCGCACGGGGATTGACGATAAACAAGAGCTTTTTCATAGGGACACCCTTCCATACCATCGTAATTCTCGCATTTTGCGCGGGGTTGTCCGAGTATGATACCACAGTTGCGGCGGGATTGCAATACACATTCCGCCGCGGGTGTTTGTGTTCGAAAATTGTTGCAAAACGCCGCGCATACGGGTATGATAGAAAAAACAGCAGTGGGAGGTCCTGCCATGAAGCGAACGCAGTATTTCAAATGGGGACTGACGGCCTTTTTGACCGTATGTGCCGTGCTGGTGTTCTACGACACCTTCTATCAGGCGGGAACGCTGCAGCAGTTCGTGTCCAAGCTGGCATCCATCCTGGCGCCGGTGCTGTACGGCTTTGCCATCGCCTATCTGCTGACGCCCATCATGTCCTGTCTGGAACGGGCCATCGCGGCGCTGTGGAAAAAGCTCTTCAAAAAAGAGCTGAAGCAGCCGTCGGGCGCGCTGCGGCTGGTGAGTATCCTGCTGACCGAGGCCGTGGTCCTCTTCCTGCTGTATCTGCTGATGAGCGTGCTGGTGCCCCAGGTGGTGGACAGCGTGACCACCCTCATCAACAACGCCGAGTCCTACTACCGCAAGGTCTATCGCTGGGCCAACGACCTGCTGGAGAGCGACAGTGGGATCGGTGTCTGGCTGGCGGGGCTCATCACCGAGCGCTATACCGACGGCATGGCCTTTTTGACCGACAAGGTGCTGCCCTGGGCCCAGAAGGCCATTGTGCCGCTGACCAACGGTATCTGGAGCGGCATCCGCGGGGCAGTGGGCTTTGCCCTTGACCTGATCGTGGGCATCATCGTGTCCATCTATCTGATGGGCATGAAGGAAAAGAGCCTGGCCCGCTGCTGCAAGGCCGTATACGCCGCGCTGCCGGAGGAAAATGCCGACGCGGTCATGCGCGGCACCCGGCGGGTGAACGCCATCTTCTCCGGCTTTGTCCGCGGCAAGCTGCTGGACTCCCTCATCATCGGCATCCTGTGCTTTATCTGCTGCTCCATCCTGAAAATGCCCTACACCCCGCTGGTCAGCGTGGTGGTGGGCGTGACCAACGTGATCCCCTTCTTCGGGCCCTTCCTGGGTGCGGTGCCATCGGCATTCCTGATCCTGCTGGTCAGTCCCAAGCAATGTCTGGTGTTCGTGATCTTCATCGTGATCCTCCAGCAATTTGACGGCAACATCCTGGGGCCCAAAATTCTGGGCGACGCCACGGGCATCTCCAGCTTCTGGGTCATCGTGGCCATCCTGGTGGGCGGCGGCTTTGCCGGCGTGCTGGGTATGTTCATCGGCGTGCCGGTGTTCGCCTGCATACAGGAACTGCTGAAATTCCTGATGGACCGCCGGCTGCGGAAGCGGAATATGCCCACGGAGGCCTACGCCTATGTGGGTCGGGCCAAGGATTCCCCGCCGGAGGATACGCCCGCGCCCGAACCCAAAGATCCCGCGTGATATAGCAGGCAGGCGGGCACGCAGCCCGCCTGCCTTTTCTTTGAAAGGAGCACCCCCCATGACAAAAGACCTCTACGATAAGCTGATGGTCTTCGGCAACGACCAGGAGCCGTTTCTCGCCCACAACTTTATGCGGACCACCGACCTGGATGACGGCACCGCCACCGTGACGCTGCCCATGCACACCGAAAGTCTGAACCGCTGGGGCGGCGCCCACGGCGGCATCCTGTTCTCGCTGTGCGATGTGGCCATGGGCATGGCCATTATGACGCTGCGGCAGGAGATGGTGGTCACCGTGAACGCCACCATCGATTATCTGTCCGCCGCTGCCGCCGGCAGCACCCTGACCACCGTGGGCAAGGTGGACCGCCTGGGCGGCAAGCTGGCCTTCTGTTCCGCCGAGATGACCGACGAGACCGGCAAGGTCATCGTCCGCGCCCACTGCGTCATGTGCTTCACCGGCAGGGCCCTGCCCCTATGAGCCGCCGCGCCCTGTGCCGCTGGTGTATTGCGCTGGCGGTGTTCTTTGCCGCGTATTTCGCCCTGCGCACCAGCCGCGCGGCCATGACTGCCCTGTGGTACGGCGCCGTGCTGCCGGCGGAGCAGTGGCTGGGGCGGCTGTGTGGGAGGTTGACGCTCTCCGTAGGTGAGGTCCTGATCCTGACGGCGGTGTTCTGCGCCATACTGTGGCTGGCCAACGTACCCCGGCGCATCATCGCCGCGCGGGGCCGCCGTTGGGGCATGGCCCTGCGCCTGACGCTCACCGCCCTCTGCGCCGTGCTGACGGTGTACGCCGGCTTTTGCCTCACCTGGGGCATCGGGTACAACACCGACAGCTTCCAGGAGAAAAGCGGCATCCATGCCCGGCCTTCCACGGCGGAGACGCTGGCGGAGGTAACGGCCTATTTTGCCGGCAATCTGGCCGCCTGCGCCGATGACGTCCCCAGAGATGAAAGCGGTGTCTGCACGCTGGACCGGCAGGCGGTGCTGAACCGGAGCGCCTCCGCGCTGGATGTGCTCTGCGGCGAGTTCCCGTTCCTGCGGGCGGAAACGGGCGGTGCCAAGGGCTTCGCCTGCTCCCGGGCGCTGAGTGCCCTGCGCTTCACCGGGTTCTACTTCCCCTTCACCGGCGAGCCGAACGTCAACATGGACAGTCCGGCGGCCTTTCTGCCGGCCACTGTATGCCATGAGCTGGCCCACCAGCGGGGCATCACGGCGGAGGAGGCGTGCAATTTCATCGGCATCCTGGCCGCCACCCGGTCAGAGGATACGGGATACCGCTATTCCGGCTGGCTGACGGGGTTCGGGTATCTGTTCAACGCTCTGTACAGCGCCGACCGGGAGGCGTGGCAGACCATACGGGACGCACTGCCGGACACGGTGGTGGCTGACCTGCGGGCGGACAACGCCTACTGGGCGCAGTTCCGCGGCGTCGTCTCAAAGGTCTCGGACACCGTGTATGACGGCTTTCTCAAGAGCAACGGCGACACGGACGGCAGCAAGAGCTACGGCGTGGTCACGGACCTGCTGGTGGCCTATTTCGGATAAAAAATATTCCCTTAGGCCAGTTGGCCTAAGGGAATATTTTTTATTGGTCCGTTTGATCCGGCGAAGCCTCCGGGCAGTCTATTGGGATCATTCTATGCTCATACGCTCCAGCACGATAATATGATACAGCTCTTCCGCATTGGACGCATCGGCAGATTGCCCCCAGTGCGTTTGCAGCCCTATCCGAAGCGTCTCCCCGTCCGGCGTATGCCAGAGCAGCGCCGATGCGTAGACATTGCCGTTTTCATCGGATCGCATTTCGACCTCTACATCCGTTCCCGGCTGCGCCCTCCCGTTGACAACGGGAAATGTCGTCTCATAGCGCCCGTCTCCGGTGCGGAGGGTGACCTCGCCGTTTTCCAGACATACGCTCCCATATATCATGCCGTCCCGGTAGTCATCGGCGACATACACAGCGTCTCCCTCACTGATCCATACGCTTTTGCAGATACCCTGCGTATAGGCCGCCCGATACTGTCTGACACCATGGATATCCGTGGGCCATCTTACTCCGTCCTCATATGTCCGGTTCCATGTGTATGTATAGAATTCCAGATTGTTAAGGCCCTCCGCCCTGCTGTCGCATTCAAGCCAGTGGTAGGTATATTCATCGCCGTGCCTTTGAGTATACCGCCATGTCGTATCATCCCAATCAACAGAGGGATCTCCACTCTCATACTTGCTGTACCAGATATGCAGGTTTCTCCCCAGCTTAAAGATATCCACCGCATCATTAATGGCACCCAGCGTTTTCCCGTCATAATCGATGTCCCGGTAGTAGGTATAAAGCTCGTCCTTGCGCACCATATCGCTGTAGGAAGCGTCGTAGGGCAGCAGCACGTCGTAGTAATACGGTTCTATGACCTCCTCGCAGAGCTGCCGCATCATGGGATCCAGCGCCAGCGCCTCCAGACCGGGGATGTCCTCCTCCAGCAGCGCCTCGCTGACCGCGTCCAGATAGGCGCACTGCTCCGCCGTCAGCGCGGCGCGGGGCGTGTTGTCCGTCACGGCGGCGCCCCAGCATGACAGGCCGATGGCCACCGCCGCGGCCCCGGCCACCAGCATGGCCGGAAGACTGCGGCGCTTCTTCTGCGGCGGCGCGGTGTCGTCGCGGGATATCTCGTTCCCCGGCGCGGCCCACTCCCGCGGCGGCGCGGAGAACTCCGGCCTCGGCGGAGAAAATTCCGCGGGTGCCGGTGAAAATTCCTTGTCGTTCATGGCTTACTCCCGATCCAGCTCCACCCTGTGGACGGGGCAGGAGAGTCCCTCCTCCTCAAAGGCCATGAACAGCGTGCGGTTCAGCAGGCGCTGCGCCTTGTAAATGTTCTCCTCGTGCGTCTCCCCCGCCACCCGCAGCACAACGGCGCGATTTTCATAGTCCAGCGACTGTACGCCCAGATAGGCCGGGGCCTTGCTGAACAGGTCGGGGTGCTCCCGATGCAGCTTCGGCAGTACCTCGCCCAGCACCTTCTCCGCCCGCGCCAGACTCTCCTTGTCATAGGGGACCGCCATGTCGCACACGGCGAAGGACAGGTCGTTGGATCGGTTGATCAGACTGCGGATATCGGAGTTGTTGATGATCTTCACGTTTCCGCCGGAGTCCATGATCTGCGTGGTACGGATGCCGATTTGTGTGACCGTGCCGCGGAAGTCGCCCACCACGATGATGTCGCCCACCTCGTACTGGTGCTCAAACAGCATGAACGTACCGGTGATCACGTCGGCGATCAAGCTCTCCGCACCGAAGCCGATGATCAGCGCCAGCACGCCGGCGCCGGCCAGCAGCGCCCGCACATCCACGCCCACGATAGACAGCGCCCACAGCAGCCCCACGATGATCAGCAGATATCGGATAGCGCTGTCCGCCAGCGTGAACACGGTCTTGCCGTGGTTGCTGCTGGGCGACACTCTCTGAAATACGGCTCTGGCCGCCGCCGAAAACAGCACCAACCCGGAAAACAGTATGATCAGCTGTGTGCCGATGTTCCAGATCTGCGTAAACAGGCCCGCGGGCACGGGCACCGCCGCCCGCGCTGCCAGGGCCGCCGCCAGCAGCACAGCGGCCAACCACGGCAGCACCTTTCCCGGTTTCTTTTTCATCTCGTTTTTTTCGTTTTCCATGATGTATTTCTCCCGTTTTTTATCCATATGATAAGCAGAAATTTAACAAAATTTCTACATACACAGAATACACCGCCTTGTCGAATGTGTCAATATATCGCGCGAAATATCCGAATATCTTGTTCTTTTTGCGCGAAAAGCACCCGCCCTGCGTTATGCGGGGCGGGCGCTTTTCTATCACGATTTACAGGCCCAGGCCGGGGATGTTCAGTCCGCCGGTGAGTGAGCTCATTGAGCTGTTCATGGCATCATCTGCCTGCCGAAGTGCCTCATTTACCGCAGAAATGACCAGATCCTGCAACATTTCCGCGTCCTCCGGGTCGATAACGTCGGGCTTGATGGTCAGCTTGGTCAGCTCCTTTTTGCCGGTGACCACTGCCGTTACCGCGCCGCCGCCCACAGAGGCTGTGAACTCCGTTTTTTCAACTTCTTCCTGCGCTTTTGCCATATCCTGCTGCATTTTCAGCAGTTTTTGCTGCATCTGCGCCTGCTGCTGCATCATCCCGGCGCCGCCGGTAAAGCCCCTGCGGGCGCTATATCCCTTTGCCATATTCGTTTCTCCTTTATATCGATCTGTTCATTTTGCCAGTGTAAACTATCGGACATCCTATGTGCAGCATCGGTTTACCCATGTGTAATACCGATGCGCTCTTTGTGTAACATTGGTGTGCTCCATGTGAGACACCGGTGCGCTCAGCATGAACTGTCGGCTTATTTGATGCGAAAATTGTCCAGCTGTTTGGCGTTTTCCACCAACTCGTCCAGCTTGTCCCTGTGGGGAGCCGGCACCTCCCAGGGCGGCAAGTCCGGCGGGGCGGGCGGCGCCTCCTCCGGCAGGGGCGGGCGCTCATAGTCGTCCGCCGACGGGGCGGGCGTGGGCCGGGGCGCGGGGCGGACCGGGGCGCGCCGCACGGGCGCGGCGGGGCCGCCGCCTACGGTGAACTGCACCCGGACGGGACGGCCCACATGGCGGCTGGTGACGCCGCAGAGCACGTCCTCGATGGCCTTGCGGCTGAGCTGCTGCTTCACCAAATCGTTGGCACAGGAAACGGTGAGCACATCCCCCTCCAGCGTACCTGTCGCCTGGTTCAGCCACACCCGGTCGGGGATGGTCAGGGGCCCCTTGTAGTGCTCGATAAGCGCGGCCCAGACCTGGCTGTCACCGCCGGCGGCGGGCGCCGCCGGGGCGTTCTCCGGCGCAGGGGCCGAAGGTGCAGGGGCCGTGGGGACCGGTGCGGGTTCCGGTGCGGGAGATGTCTCCTGCGGGATCGGAGACACTTCACGCCGGGGCGGCGGAGTCGGCGCAGCCGCCGGACGGGCGGCGGGTCTTTCCGCCGGGACGACGCCCTTCTTCAAGGCGTCCTCCAGGGCAGAGACGCGGTCCGCCAGAGCCTCCGTATCGTTGGAAAGGCTCTCGTCGCACAGACGCAGCAGGCACAGCTCGGCATCCGTCCGCTGGCGGATGCTCCGGGGCAGGGCCGCGGCGGTCCGCTGGATGGTATCGGTCATATAGAGCAGGCGGCGCATGGGGACCTCCGCCGTCAGTTCAGAGAGGGTCTTGCGATCATACAGGCCGCCCAGCAGGGCGGCGCCGCCCTCCGGCGCGGCGGCCAGAACGGTCATATCCCGGCACAGGTCGCTGAGCTCACCCAGCAGCGCGCCCACATCCTTACCGCCCCGGTACAGCTGGTCCAGCAGCGCCAAAGCGTCGCCCCCCTGACGCGCCAGGAGCAGGCGCATGAGCTGCACCGTCTGGGTGCTGCCGGCCAGTCCCAGCGTGTCCAGCACGCTGCGGCCGTCCACGACCGCGCCGGCGGCACGGCACTGGTCCAGCAGGCTGAGCGCGTCGCGCAGGGCGCCGTTGGCCATGCGGGCCAGCAGGTCCGCCCCGTCCGGGGTCAGGTCGATGGCTTCGGCCTTCGCCACCTTCAGCAGCTGCTGCTCCATATCGTGGGGCAGGATGCGCTTGAAGTTGAACCGCTGGCAGCGGGAGAGTATGGTGGCCGGGACCTTCTGGATCTCGGTGGTGGCCAGAATAAACAGCAGGTGGGCGGGCGGCTCCTCCATGATCTTCAGCAGGGCGTTGAAAGCGTCGCGGGAGAGCATATGCACCTCGTCGATGATGTAGACACGCTTTTGCAGCACCGCCGGCGGGTAGACGGCCTCCTCCCGCAGGCTGCGGGCGTCGTTGACGCTGCCGTTGGAGGCGGCGTCCAGCTCCGTCACATCCAGCAGCGAGCCGTCGTCAATACCGCGGCAGGCGGCGCACTGGTTGCAGGGCGCACCGTCAATGGGGTGCTGACAGTTGACGGCCTTGGCCAGAATGCGGGCACAGGTGGTCTTACCGGTGCCGCGGGTACCGGTGAACAGGTAGGCGTGGCCCACCTGACCGTCGGCCACCTGGCGCTGGAGCGTATCGGTGATGTGCTGCTGGCCCACCACCTCGGAAAAGGTCTTGGGCCGGTATTTGCGGTACAGCGCCTGGTACATGGGCACACCTCCCTGCCGACAAACAAAATAAACGAGTCCTCCGCCGTGAGCCACAGGGCCGGCACCCTCGCGGCACATGGATGATCCCTCTTAATGCTGCTCGGTTCCCCGCCTGACATGATTCGTGGGTATCCATTGCGCGAGACCGGCCCCGCAGCTCACGGCGGAGGACAAGTTCGTGAGATATATTCTACTACAATTCTTCCGCGATGGCAACTGTTTTTTGCGTTTGCTTTCATCATGCCCTCATAGCCATTGGATATAAACGAGGCCGAAGGGCAGGTGGCGCGGCGCAGACGCAGTTCAGCCGCGCCGGAAACGACAGACACGAAAAAAGACGGCGCTGAAGCGCCGCCTTTTTTTCGGTAAAAGGAGAGAGAAATACAATGGGTGGGTATCCTTTCGGATGAGCGTATCATACACGCATCCGGGGCGGAAGTCAACAGGCTTGATAAAGAATTAACAAATCATTCACAAAGCGCGCCCGCCGTTCACAGATTGTTTACAGAGCCGCCCCTCTTCCCTATTGACAACAAAAAATATTGGTGCTACCATTTAGCACGCTAATAGTTTGTATGCTAAAAATTTAAAAGCAAAGAAGGAGGACCGCCATGAAATTCTGCTTTGACGAGCACCCGGCGCACTTCGGCGCACTGTTCGGCTACTGCGATCACCAGGTGCATAAGCTGATGGGGCGGATGCTGAAGCGCTACGACGTATCGCCCATGCAGTGCCGGACGCTGATGTTCCTGCACGACGCGGAGGACAGCGTGAACCAGAAAACACTGGAGCGCCATCTGATGATCAAGCCCAGCACGGTGAACGGCATCGTGGACCGGCTGGAGGAGAAGGGGCTGGTATACCGCACCGTCAGCGCCACGGACGGACGGTGCCGCATTCTGGCACTGACAGAGGAGGGCCAGCGGTTCCATGACGATTTCCAGACCGTGCTGCACCAGGTGAACGAACGGCTGGAGCGCGGCTTCACGCAGGAGGAAAAGGCGCAGTTCACCGCATTTCTGCTGCGGGCGGGACGGAACCTGACCGACGAGGAGGAGGAAGCATGATAAAAAAATTGGCGCCCTATACCAAGGGCTACCGCCTGCTGATGCTGTTTGCCATCGCCTGCTCCGCCGGAGAGGCGGTGCTGGAGCTGACGCTGCCCCAGGTGATGAGCGACATCGTGGATATCGGCATCGCCAACGGAGACAGAGGCTATATCCTGATGGCGGGGCTGAAAATGGTCATTATGGCGCTGCTGGCGCTGGGCTGCGGCGTGGGCGCGGCGGCACTGGCCGCCAAGGCGTCCATGGGCTTCGGCGCGGCGCTGCGGAAGGCGGAGTACGAGCAGGTACAGCGTTTCTCCTTCGCCAACATCGAGCGTTTCTCCACCGCCAGTCTGGTGACGCGGCTGACCAACGACGTGGCCTCGGTACAGATGACCACATTCATGGGAATGCGTATGCTGGTGCGGGCCCCCACCATGCTGGTGACGGCACTGGTGATGGCCCTGATCATCAGCACAAGGCTGAGCCAGGTGTTCCTGGTGGTCATTCCCCTGCTGGTCATCGCGGTGGTCATCGTCATCAAGCGGGTAGGGCCGTTCTTCACCTCTTTGCAGGGGGCCACGGACCAGCTGAACCTGGTGGTGCAGGAGGACCTGAACGCCATCCGCGTGGTGAAATCCTTTGTGCGTGAGGCGCAGGAAAAGGAGAAGTTCACCCAGCGCAGTGAGAAGCTGCGAAGCATGGCCGAGCGCGCCTTCGGCTTTGTGGTGCTGTTCATGCCGGTGATGATGGTTCTCATGGGCGGCACCATCACGGCGGTCATGTGGATCGGCGGCCACTACGTGTGGGAGGGCACGCTGCTCTCCGGCGATCTGATCGCGTTCTTTACCTATTTGAGTGAGATACTGATGTCGCTGATGATGGTATCCGTGGTACTGATGATGCTGACCCGGGCCATCGCCTGCGGCAAGCGCATCGCCGAGGTGCTGGAGGAGAAGCCCCGCATCACCGACGAGCAGGCCGACCCGGCGCTGAAGGTGGAGGACGGCTCCATTCGCTTCGACCATGTGTATTTCAAGTACCACGACACGGCGGAGGCCTGGAATCTGGAGGACGTGAGCTTTACCGTACCCAGCGGGGCCACGGTGGGCATTTTAGGCGGCACCGGCAGCGCCAAGACCACGCTGGTGAGCATGATCCCCCGGCTGTACGACGTGAACGGCGGCGCGGTGTATGTGGGCGGCCACAATGTGAAGAACTACACCATGGAGGCGCTGCGCAGCGGCTGCGCCATGGTGCTGCAGAAGAACACGCTGTTCTCCGGCACCATCCGGGAGAACCTGCGCTGGGGCGACGAGAACGCCAGCGATCAGGAGATCGAGGCGGCCTGCCGCCTGGCCTGCGCCGACGAGTTTATTGAGAAAATGCCGGACGGGTACGACACCTATATCGAGCAGGGCGGCACCAACGTCTCCGGCGGGCAGAAGCAGCGGCTGTGCATCGCCCGAGCGGTGCTGCGGAAGCCGAAGATACTGATCCTGGACGACTCCACCAGCGCGGTGGACACCGCCACGGACGCGAAGATCCGAGGCGCGCTGAAAACGGCGCTGCCCGGCACCACAAAGCTCATCATCGCCCAGCGGATCACATCCGTTATGGACGCCGACCTGATACTGGTGATGGACGATGGGCACATCTCCGCCATAGGCACCCATGAGGAGCTGATGGCGCAGAGCGACATTTATCGGGAGGTCTATCGCTCCCAGCAGGAAGGGGTGAGCATCGATGGCTGAACAAAAACGCGGCGGACCGCGCGGCCACGGGCCCCAGGGACACGGCTTCCAGCGGCCCAAGGACTTCAGAGGCACGGTGAGCAAGCTGCTGCGCTATATCGGGCGCTATAAGGGCGCGCTGGCGGTGGTGTTCGTGTGCCTTGTGGTCAGCTCCGTGGGCTCGGTGATGAGCAGCTATCTGCTCAAGCCTATTATCAACGACTATATTCTGCCCGGCGACTTCGCCGGCCTGCTGAAAATGCTGGCGCTGCTGCTGGGGCTGTTCCTGCTGTCGGGCCTGTGCTCCTATGCCTACGCCCGCATCATGGTGCATATCTCCCAGCGGACGGTGGCTCAGATGCGGCAGGATCTGTTCGACAAATTGCAGGACCTGCCCCTGCGGTACTTCGACACCCACCAGTCCGGCGACCTGATGAGCCGCTTTACCAACGACATGGACACCGTGTCGGAGATGATCAACTCCAGCTTCGCCAGTGTGGTGTCCTGCGCCTTGACGTTTATCGGCATTGTTGTTATGATGCTGTATATGAACTGGGTGCTGACGCTGATCACCTTTGCCTTTCTGGTGCTGATGCTGCTGGTGGTCAAGGGCGTTGGCGGCAGAAGCCGCGTGAGCTTTCAGGCACAGCAGCAGGCGCTGGGCGCCATGAACGGCTATATCGAGGAGATGGTGGAGGGCCAGAAGGTCATCAAGGTGTTCAACCACGAGAGCAAGGCCATCGCGCAGTTCTCCGGGCTGAACGACAGCTATCGGGACGCCGCCACGGCGGCCCAGACCTACTCCGGCGCTATGATGCCGGCCATGGCCAACCTGTCACGCATCGACTACGCCGTCACCTGCTGCGTGGGCGGACTGCTGGCCATCGGCGGGATGTTCGATGTGGGCTCGCTGGGCGCGTACCTGCTGTATGTGAAGCAGGTGAGCCAGCCCATCTCGCAGATCAGCCAGCAGGTGAACGTGCTGCTGGCGGCGGTGGCCGGCGCGGAGCGCATCTTCGCCGTCATGGAGGCCGAGCCGGAAGTGGATGAGGGCAAGACCGTCATCGTCCGGGTGGAAAAGCATGGCGATGCGCTGACCGAGACAGACCGCCGCACCGGCTGCTGGGCATGGAAAAAGCCCGATGGCACGCTGGTGGAACTGAAGGGCGACGTGCGCTTCGACCATGTGACCTTCTCCTACGACGGAGAAAAGACGGTACTGAACGACGTATCGCTGTTCGCCAAGCCGGGGCAGAAGATCGCCTTTGTGGGCTCCACCGGCGCGGGCAAGACCACCATCACCAACCTCATCAACCGGTTCTACGATGTGCAGGAGGGCACCATCACCTATGACGGCATCGACGTGAAGGACATCCAGAAGGACTCCCTGCGCCGTTCGCTGGGCATGGTATTGCAGGACACCCATCTGTTCACCGGCACCATCGCGGACAACATCCGCTACGGACGGCTGGACGCCACGGACGAGGAGGTACGGGCCGCGGCAAAGCTGGCCAACGCCGACGGGTTTATCCGCCACCTGCCCCAGGGGTATGACACGGTCATCACCGGGGACGGCGGCAGCCTGAGCCAGGGCGAGCGCCAGCTGCTGGCCATCGCCCGGGCGGCGGTGTCCGACCCGCCGGTACTGATCCTGGACGAGGCCACCAGCTCCATCGACACGCGGACGGAAAACCTGATCGAACAGGGCATGGACTCGCTGATGGAGGGCCGGACGGTGTTCGTTATCGCGCACCGGCTGTCCACCGTGCGGAACAGTCAGGCCATTCTGGTGCTGGAGCACGGGCGCATCATCGAACGCGGCGACCATCAGGAGCTGCTGGCGCAGAAGGGCAAGTACTACCAGCTCTACACCGGCAAGGCGGAGCTGAGCTGAGGTATAAACGAGGAAGAAACCGGAAAAGATCAAAGGAGGATGCACCATGACGGAAAAACAGCTTTGTGATATGGCGGTGGCCATGCTGGAGCGTTCCTATGTACCCTATTCCCACTTCCCGGTGGGCGCGGCGCTGCTGTGCAAGGACGGCACAGTATTCACCGGCTGCAACGTGGAGAACGCCGCCTACGGCGCCACGATATGCGCCGAACGGACGGCCATGGTCAAGGCGGTCAGTGAGGGGCACAGGGACTTCGACACCATCGTGATCGCCGGGCGCAGCGAGGATTACTGCGTGCCCTGCGGCACCTGCCGGCAGGTGATGATGGAGTTCGCACCCGACCTGACGGTGATCTGCCTGAACGGAAAGGGCGAGAGCAAGCGCTTCGCGCTGAAGGAGCTGCTGCCCTACGGCTTTGACCAGAGCTGGCTGTAAAAGCGGCAGAATTTTCATGGAACCAAATCGCACCGCGCTCCGTCTCAATGGACAGAAACCTATTTCAGGAGGAAACTACACGATGAAAAAAATCATTTCCCTTGTGCTCGCCGCCGTGCTGACCCTGAGTCTCGCCGCCTGCGGCACGAAGAACGACAGCAAGGGCGATCAGCCCGCCGCGCCTGCCAGCGCTCTTGACCTGCTGGAAAAGGTGTGGAGCACCTACACCGACGACGAGAAGTTCCCCACCTCCGGCGGCGACTACTCCGAGGCGAACAGCAAGGAGGACGCCCCCGGCGTCTATGACCTGACCGACCGCGCCGCTGTGGACAGCACCCTCGGCCTGCCGGAGACGGCCAAGGTGGATCAGGCCGCGTCGCTGGTGCATATGATGAACCAGAACACCTTTACCGCCGCGGCGTACCACTGCACCGATGATGCCGATGCGCTGGCCACCGCCCTGCGGGACAACATCCAGCAGCGGCAGTGGATGTGCGGCTTCCCCGATAAGGTTGCCGTGGCCGTGGTGGGCGAGTATGTGGTGTCCGTGTTCGGTGCCGAGGACCTGGTGGACACCTTTATGTCCCACCTGAACGGCATCTTCGGCGTGCAGCCCGTCTACGACGAGGCCATCCTGTGAAGCGCTGGATAGAGCGAGGCGTATTTCTGCTGGCGGCAGCGGCTATGGTCATAGCTGCTGCCGCCATTCCCACCCGGCGGGTGCAGGAGGATACGCAGCCGGAGGTATATGTGTACCGTGGCTATGCCGCCGCCGCTGACGCGGCGTGGGACGAAAAATCGCTGGACTTCGCGGTGAAGCGGTTTTCCCATCTGCTGGAGGCATATTTTCCCGGGTCGGAACACGTATATATGAGCGTGATCCCAGATAAGGCCGCTTTTATGGAGACGCCGGAGGGCTACACGCCCGCCGGGGCAGCGGAGACGGCGGACTATCTGGCGCAGCGGCTGCCGGTGGAGATCATCGACATCGCGCCGCTGCTGGCGCTGGAGGATTATTACCGTACCGATCCCCACTGGCGGCAGGAGCGTCTTTCCGCCGTGGCGCAGACCATATCGGAGGCCATGGGCGCGCCTGTGCCGGACACGACGGAGGAGACGCTGTGCGCGCTGGCGGGCGAATTTCACGGCAGCTACTGGGGCAAGACGGCGGAGCCGCTGACGGCGGACGTCCTGTCCTATATCACCTCTCCCCTGCTGGATGGCTGCACGGTGTACGACTATGAGACGGACAGCACCGGCGGCGTATACGACTTTACCGCGGCGGAGAAATCGCCCTATGATCTGTTTCTGGGCGGACCGAAGGCGCTGCTGCGGATCGAAAACCCGGCGGCTAACAATGACCGGACGCTGATCGTGTTCCGGGATTCCTTCGGCAGCAGCCTTGTGCCGCTGCTGGCGGGCAGTTACCGCACCGTATATGTGGTCGATATCCGGTATATGGCCACAGACGCGCTGGCACGGGTGACGGAATTCCCGGAGGGAGCGGACGTACTGCTGCTGTACAGCGTTGCCGTGCTGCAAAACAGCATTACGCTTAAGTAAACAAAAGGCCGGGCGCTTTCAGTGCCCGGCCTTTTGCGGCAGAAAGAACGCCGGAGCAATGCTCCGGCGTTCTGCATTTACTTAGAAGAAGAAATCCTTGATCTGGCCGTACAGGATGAGGACCATGCACAGCGGGGTGATGAACTTGACGCAGACCTTGAAGAAGCCGTAGCTGCCCATGGCATGACCGGACTGCTCCGCCTCTTCCTTGACGAACTCGGGGCCGATCTCCCAGCCGATCATCAGGCACATCAGCAGGGCGCCCAGGGGCATCATAACGCCCTCGGACAGTGCATCCCAGAAGTCCAGCCAGTCAGCCGCCCAGTTCTTGGGTTCCGCTATATTCAGTATATCGGCCGGTGCGATACCGCTGGAACCCAGGCAGTCGGCGCAGACCAGGATGCAGCCCAGGCACACACAGGCGGCGGCGATGAGGGTATAGCTCTTGCGCTTGTCACCCTTGCCCTCGATACGGGCCTTATCCACAAAGTGGGCCACGATGACCTCCAGCAGGGAGATGGAGGAGGAGATGGCGGCAAACACCACCAGCAGATAGAACAGGATGCCGAAGATGGGGCCCAGTGTGCCCATGGAGTGGAACACGTTCTGCATGGTGATAAACAGCAGCTTGGGGCCGCCGATGTTGCCGGCGGGATCCAGCGCGAAGCGGGCAGGCATGACGCACAGACCGGCCATCAGGGCCACCATGGTATCCATGATGATGATCAGCAGGGCGTTCTTCTGCAGGTTCTCCTTCTTATGCAGGTAGGAGCCGTAGGTGATCATGGCGCCCATGCCCAGGGACAGGGAGAAGAACATCTGGCCACCAGCGGTGGAAACAACGTTAAAGATGCTGGGAGCGCCGGACTTGTAGGCGACGATGGCCTGTGCCACGCCATTGACCATGATGGAGGAAACCTCCGCGCCATCAACAACCGCCTTGGCGGGCACATAATAGCCGACATTGGCCGCCCAGCCGGGGGAGAACATGTACTTCAGACCGTCCAGAGCACTGCCGTTAACAACGCCCTCCACGAGAGAACCGTCCGCCTGCAGGATCTGCACGGCCACGTCGGTACCCTCCAGGGTGCAGGCGCGGATGATGCAGATCAGCAGGGCCACGAACAGGGCGGGCATACCCACGGAGCAGACCTTCTCGATGCCGCCGCCGATGCCACCCATAACGATGAGCATGGTCAGCGCCACGAAAATAAGGCCGTAGATAATACCCTCAGCGGGACTGCCCAGGAAGTTGCCGAAAATTTCGCCGCCGGACAGGCCATTGGAGCCGAAGCCGGCACCGAACAGATCGCCGATGTTCAGAACGGTGTACTTGATGCAGTAGCCGCCCAGTGCGCAGTAGAAGAACAGGATGAAGAAGGCGGACAGGATGCCCAGCCAGCCCATCCACTTGAACTTCTTGGACAGAGCCTTGTACGCGCCCACGGCGCCGTGGCCGGTCTTGCGACCGATGGCCAGCTCGCCCACCATAACGATGAAGCCGCACAGGACCGCCAGGATCAGATAGATGATGAGGAACGTGAAGCCGCCGGAGGCACCCATCTTATTGGGGAAGCCCCAGATGTTGCCCAGGCCGACTGCAGAGCCGACCGCGGCCATCAGGAACCCGAAATTGGATCCAAAGCCTTTTCTTTCTTCCATTGTTTTCTCTCCTTAACAGATTTTTGCCCCTACGTCGCCGCAGAAGCTGATAAACTTTACCGCACCCGTCTATTGACAGGAAACGGCACGGGGCACCGCCATGCCCCGCAGGTATTTCCTCACGGGATAAAATCCCTTCAAGGCTACCTGAAAAAAGTATACAGGAAACTCTTTCCGCCCGCAATTAGCAGTTTTTATAAAAATTGAGCGCCATATTGTACATTTTTAACATTCTGTGAACGGATTTTTCCACATATTTTATATTGTTTTTGCTTCTTTTTTACATTGAACCATTCAGTTTTTTGCGGGGTTCCGGGATTTTTGCAACGGACGGCGAATGATTTTCTTTTCAGGAAACCGATTGTGGCTTTATTAACAGGCAGGAGAGGGAACAAAAAAGACCGCCGGACGGCGGTCTTTTCGATCTGTCAGGAGAGATGTTGACGGGATGGCGGTCCCGGAAACAACTGAAAACACATCCGCAGAAAAACGCTGCGGACTATGGAAAAAGTATACAGGAAATCGTCGAATGGTTCGATCAGCAAATTTAACGTCTTTTTCTGTTTTAACATTATCTTAACGTTTGTAACGTGGTTTTCGCGGTGTTTTTCAACCGCTCTGCGTTTAAATATATGCAAAACACAGGTGTTTTTCCATGTTTTCCGGCACAAATATCTTCACTTTCATATTAGGAAACTTTTTCATCGTCGTGTTAAGAGTGCGTTAATTATACGCAGGGAGACGGTGTCCGGACGCAAAAGGCGGGCACTTCCCTTTTTGCGAATTGTGTGGTATACTATGATTTTATGAGACAAGATACGCAAAGGAGGCGGGACACGTGAGACGAGCAGGCGCAGCGGTGCTGGCGGCGGTATTGGCGCTGACGCTGGCGGGCTGCGGGCGGCAGGACCGTCCGCAAAGCGGGAAACTGAACGTGGTGTGCACGCTGTTCCCCTACTACGACTTTGTGCGGCAGATCGGCGGGGACGCGGTGGACGCGGTGCTGCTGGTGCCCGCCGGGCGGGAGACACACAGCTTTGAGCCCACGCCGCTGGACGTGATCGCCGTCAGCGAGGCGGAGGTGTTCATCTACAACGGCGGGGAAAGCGAGCTGTGGGTGGAGGATATTCTGGACGCGGCAGGCGAGGCTATCCCCTACCAGCTGGCTATGATGGACTGCGTGGAGACATACCGGGAGGAGTACGCCGAGGGGATGCAGGGCGGCCATGACCACGCACATGACGAACATGGCGAGCACGATGACCATGAGGCGCATGACGGGCATCTGCACGATGGCCACGAAGAGGAAATAGAGTACGACGAGCACATCTGGACATCGCCGGTGAACGCCATGGCCCTGTGCCGGGCCATCTGCGATACGCTGTGTGAGGCCGATCCGGACAATGCCGACGGCTATCGGGCTCGGCTGGCGGACTATCTGGACGAATTGCAGGCGCTGGACGAGACATTCCGGGACATCACGGACCATGCGGCACGGCGGCTGCTGGTGTTCGGCGATCGGTTCCCGCTGCTGTATTTCTGCAGGGAATATGATCTGGATTACCGGGCGGCGTTCCACGGCTGCGCGGGAGACACGGAGCCGTCCCTCGCCACGCTGAAATATCTGATCGACGTGGTGGAGGAGCAGGAGATACCGGTGGTATACACCATCGAGCTGAGCAGCCGGAAGGTGGCGCAGGCCATCGCCGAGACCACCGGGGCGCAGGTGCGGACGTTCCACTCCTGCCAGACGGTGAACCGGGCGGAATTCGACGGCGGAGCCACCTATATCAGTCTGATGACCGCCAACGCGGCGGCACTGAAGGAGGGGCTGTCCTGATGGAACAGGAGAAGCGCATATTGCTGGACTGCCGGGATGCAGCGCTGGGCTATGAGGGCAAGCCGGTGTGGGAGCACCTGAACTTTCAGGTGCACAGCGGCGACTATGTGTGCATCGTGGGTGAAAACGGCAGCGGCAAGTCCACACTGGTGAAGAGCCTGCTGGGGCTGCTGCACCCCATGGCGGGCGAGATCGTACGTTCGCCCTCCCTGCGCTCCGGCGCCATCGGCTATCTGCCCCAGCAGACAAAGGCGCAGAAGGACTTTCCCGCCACGGTGACGGAGGTGGTACGCAGCGGCTTTCTCAGCGGGAAGGGAATGCGGTTTTTCTACACGCCGAAGGAGAAGTCCACCGCGCTGATGCACATGGGCAAGCTGGGCGTGCTGGAGCTGAAGGACCGGTGCTACCGGGAGCTGTCCGGCGGGCAGCAGCAGCGGGTGCTGCTGGCGCGTGCCCTGTGCGCCGCCGGTGAGCTGCTGATCCTGGACGAGCCGGTGACGGGACTGGACCCGGCGGCGGCCCAGGAGCTGTACCGCACGCTGGAATACCTGAACAAGCAGGAGGGCATCGCCATCGTGGCGGTGACACACGATATACGCAGTGCCCTGCGCTACGCCGACCATATTCTGCACGCCGGCCATGGAACGTACTTCTTCGGCACAGCGGCGGACTATCTAACGTCCCCCTGGGGCAAGCGGTTCGGAGGTGACGAGGCATGAGCTTACTGCTGGAAATGTTCACGTACCCGTTCATCCTGCGGGCGTTCGTGGTGGGTATCCTGGTGGCGCTGTGCGCGGCGCTGCTGGGTGTGCCGCTGGTGCTGAAGCGGTACTCCATGATCGGCGACGGGCTGAGCCATGTGTCCTTCGGCGCATTGAGCATCGCGCTGGCCTGCGGCTGGGCGCCGCTGCCGGTGTCTATCCCGGTGGTGGTGCTGGCGGCGCTGGGGCTGCTGCGGATGACGGAGAGAAGCCGGATGGGCGCGGACGCGGCCATCGCGGTGGTCAGCGCGTCGGCGCTGGCCGTGGGCGTGGTGGTCACCAGTCTGACCACCGGCATGACCACGGATGTGGACAGCTTTATGTTCGGCTCTATCCTGGCCATGGACCGGGCGGATGTGGCGCTGAGCGTGGGGCTGTGCGCGGCGGTACTGGTGCTGTATGTGCTGTTTTACCATCGGCTGTTCGCCATCACCTTCGACGAAAGCTTTGCCCGGGCCACCGGGGTGAAGGTGGGGCTGTACAACACCATCCTGTCGGTGCTGACGGCCCTGACCATCGTGCTGGGCATGCGGATGATGGGCGCGATGCTGATCTCCAGTCTGGTCATCTTCCCGGCGCTGACGGCCATGACGCTGCTGCGGAGCTTCCGGGGCGTGGTCATCTGCGCCGCGGGGCTGAGTGTGGTGTGCTTCTGCGTGGGGCTGACCGGGTCGTACCTGTGGGGCACGCCGGTGGGCGCCACGGTGGTGCTGGTAAATTTGGCGGCGTTTTTGCTGTCGAGAGGCGTTATGAAGCTGAAAAGAGCGTCCTAAGGGCGTTCTTTTCAGCTTTTCGACCTATTTTGCGGGTGTTTTTGCGGAAAAACACTTGCGTTTCGTGTGCTTATATGGTATGCTATGTGTGTACGTAAGGTTAAGGTATTGACTGGAGTGGACGAGATCGTCCGCTTTTTTTAATGGTCATCGTTCCATGATGACCGGGACGTTCTGTTGGAGGGCTTGCTGTGAAAAAGATCACCGAGGTCGTATGGGCGCTGGCGGAGCCGGCGGTGCAGGCGCAGGGCTGCCGCATCTGGGATGTAGAGTACGTCCGGGAGGCGGGACAGTGGTACCTGCGGCTGTATCTGGACAAGGACGGCGGCGTGGACATTCTGGACTGCGAGGCCATCAGCCGCACGGTCAGCGATCTGCTGGACGAGGCGGACCCCATCGAGAGCAGCTACGTGTTCGAGGTGGGCTCGGCGGGGCTGGAGCGCCAGCTGAAGCGGCCGGGGGATTTTGCGCAGTTCATGGGCAGCCCCGTGCTGGTGAAAACGTACCAGCCCAAGGACGGGCGCAAGGAGTTCGCCGGGACCCTGGCGGGCTATGACAACGGCGCGGTGCTGCTGGACATGGGCGGCGAGACGGTACGCTTTGAGAAGAACGAGACGGCGCTGGTGCGCCTGCGGGTGGAATTCTGAGACAACACGACTTGAGATAGAAGGAGAAACGACCATGAAATGTGACGAGATCTTTGCGGCGCTGGCTATGCTGGAAAAGGAACGGGGCATTCCCCAGAGCTTTATGATGGGCAAGATCATCCAGGCGCTGACCACCGCCTATAAGCGCGACCACGAGGGCGTGGAGTATGTGGTGGTGGACGTGGATGAGGAGAAGAAGGATCTGAAAATGTACGTCCAGAAGGAGATCGTGGAGGAGGTAGAGAACCCCGCCAGCCAGATCTCGCTGGAGGAGGCCAAGCGCATCTCCGCCAAAAACGAGCTGGGCGGCATGGTGAACTTCCCGGTGGAGTCCGTGGAATTCGGCCGCATCGCCGCCGGCAACGGCAAGCAGGTCATCATCCAGGGCCTGCGGGAGGCCGAGCACGGCATGATCTATGACGAGTGGGGCAGCAAGCAGCATGAGATCCTCACCGGCACCGTCAGCCGCATCGACCCCCGGAACGGCAACGTGATCCTGCGGATCGGCAGCGGCAGCGAGGCCACGGAGGCTGTACTGACCATGAACGAGCAGGTGCCCGGCGAGGAGCTGCACGAGGGGCAGATGGTGAAGGTGTATCTGGTGGAGGTGCGCCGCAGCACACGCGGGCCGCAGGTGATGATCTCCCGCACCCACCCCGGTCTGGTGAAGCGGCTGTTTGAGCTGGAGGTGCCGGAGATCTACGACGGCACCGTGGAGGTGCGGTCCATCGCCCGGGAGGCGGGCAACCGCACGAAGATCGCCGTGTGGTCCGAGGACCCCAACGTGGACGCCATCGGCGCGTGCGTGGGTCCCAGGGGGCAGCGCGTGAACGCCATCGTGGACGAGCTGCGGGGCGAGAAGATCGACATTGTGAAATACAGCGAGGACCCGGCGGAGTTTATCGCCGCGGCGCTGGCACCGGCGGATGTGGTCAGCGTACAGCTGGCCGACGAGGGCAAGGCCTGCCGCGTGACGGTGCCCGCCGACCAGCTGAGTCTGGCCATCGGCAAGGAGGGGCAGAACGCCCGTCTGGCCGCGCGGCTGACCGGCTATAAGATCGACATCAAGGCGGCCAACGCGGAGTAAGCGGCGGCTGCGGAAAGGAACGGCAGCGATGCAGAAGACCCGTAAGATACCCCAGCGGCAATGTGTGGGCTGCCGGGAAATGAAAGACAAAAAGGCGCTGCTGCGTATCGTGAAGACCCCGGAGGGGGAGATACTGCTGGACAGCACCGGAAAGAGATCCGGCCGGGGCGCGTACGTGTGCCCGGACCCGGAGTGCCTGAAAAAAGCACGGAAAAGCCGTGCGCTGGAGCGCGCCTTCGACACCGCCATACCGGCGGAGGTGTACGACGCGCTGGAAGGGCAGATGGTGGCACTGTGACAGAGCATTTGTTATCCACTTTGGGTCTGGCGCTGCGCGCCGGTGCGGTGGCCGTGGGCGAGGAGCCCGTAGGCGCGGCGGCACGGGCCAAGAAGGCCAGGGTCATCTTTACGGCGCGGGACGCGGCGGCATCCTCGGTGCGGCGGGCGTACAGCTTCGGCCGGGCAGGCAGCTGCCTGTGCCTGCCCTTCCCGGCGGACAAGGAGACCTTCGGCCGGGCGCTGGGCCGGACCAGCGTGGCCATGTGCGCGGTGACGGACATCGGGTTCGCCCAGTCGCTGGTGAAAAAGCTGGCGGCGGCGGAGCCGGAGATCTACGGCGCGGCGGCGGAGGCGCTGGACCTGAAGGCCAAGCGGGCAAGGGAACGGAAGGAAGAGCAACTACAGCACGAGAAGAACCTGCGGCAGGGCAGGCACCGCGTTCACGGCGGCAAGCCGCCGGAGCCGCCCCACGCGTCTCCGGAGCCTCCGGCACCGGAGCACAGGCCCCCCGCGCCGGAACACCGGCGTCCGCCGCGGCGGGAGTATCCGGAGGGACGCCCCGACCGGGTCTATAAGGAACGGAGCGGCCGCCCGCCCAGGGATAAACGGCCGGCAAAGAAGGAGGCCCCCGGCGCACGGTATGAAAACGCGCGGCCGGTAAAGAAGGGCAAGGGAAGCCGGAAGACGACCGGCAGATAACAGGAACACAGCGCGCCGTGAGCGCGGCGCGAGCAACTGAGATGGAGGTGGCTTTATTTGGGTAGTATCGCTAACAAATACAGAGTGCATGAGGTGGCCAAGGACTTCGGCGTGTCCACGAAGGAGATCACGGAGATCCTGACCAAGTACGCCGAAACGCCCAAAAATCATATGCAGGTGCTGGAGGACCGGGAGCTGAGCCTGATCTTTGAGTATCTGACCCAGCACAACCCGGTGAGCAGCATCGCGGTGATCTTCGCCGAGGGCGCCAAGCCGGAGGAGAAGAAGGCGGAGAAGCCCGCCGCCAAGCCGGCGCAGAACGCATCCGCGCCGGTACAGGGTCAGGGCCAGAGCGGCAAGCCCCAGCAGGGCGGCGCGCCCAAGGCGGAGCAGCCCAAACAGCCCATGTCCCGCGTGCCCCAGCGGCAGGTGGTGGACACCCGCAAGGCCACCAACGTCAATCTGGACAAGTACGACGAGAAATTGCAGGATATGGCCGATGCCCGCAGCAGCGGCAAGCGGGACCAGCAGGCCCCACAGGGCAAGGAGAAGTTCCGCAGCAATAAGCAGCGGCGGGACAATAACTTCGCCAGCAACAAGCGCAAGCAGGAGGAGGCCGACCGGCTGCGGAAGCTGCGGCTGGAGGTCATCAAGAAGACCCCTGTGACCGTGCAGATCCCCGACGAGATCAGCGTGGGCGAGCTGGCCAGCCGGATGAAGAAGACCGGCGCGGAGGTGGTCAAGTGCCTGATGAAGAACGGCGTGATGGCCTCCCTGAGCCAGATGATCGACTTCGACACCGCCGCCATCATCGCCGAGGAAATGGGCTGCAAGGTAGAGAAGGAGGTCGTCGTCACCATCGAGGAGCGCCTGATCGACGACCATCAGGACAAGGACGAGGATCTGGTGCCCCGGGCACCCGTGGTGGTGGTCATGGGCCACGTGGACCACGGCAAGACCAGCCTGTTGGACTATATCCGCAACGCCCACGTGGCCAGCGGCGAGGCCGGCGGCATCACCCAGCACATCGGCGCCTATCAGGTGCAGATCAATGGCAAGCCCATCACATTTCTGGATACCCCCGGCCATGAGGCCTTTACCTCCATGCGCGCCCGCGGCGCCATGGTGACGGATATCGCCATTCTGGTGGTGGCCGCCGAGGACGGCATCATGCCCCAGACGGTGGAGTCCATCAACCACGCCAAGGCCGCCGGTATCCCCATTATCGTGGCCATCAACAAGATGGATAAGCCCGAGGCCAACCCCGAGCGCATCAAGCAGCAGCTGACCGAGTACGGCCTGGTGTGCGAGGAGTGGGGCGGCGACACCATCGTGTGCCCCATCTCCGCCAAGACCGGCATGGGCGTGGACAATCTGCTGGAGATGCTGACGCTGACCGCCGAGGTGGGCGAGCTGAAGGCCAACCCCAACCGCGCGGCGCAGGGCACCGTGATCGAGGCCCGTCTGGACAAGGGCCGCGGCCCCGTGGCCACGCTGCTGGTACAGAACGGCACGCTGCATCAGGGCGACATCATCATCGCCGGTACCTCTGTGGGCCGCGTGCGTGCCATGGTCAGTGACAAGGGCCAGCGCATCACCGAGGCCGGACCCAGCGTGCCCGTGGAGATCACGGGTCTGAGCGAGGCACCCTCCGCCGGCGCTACCTTCAACGCCGTGGCCGACGAAAAGCTGGCCCGCGAGCTGGTGGAGCAGCGCAAGGCCGAGGAGAAGGCCAAGGCCAACGCCCCTGTGACCAAGGTGTCGCTGGAGGATCTGTTCAGCCAGATCCAGGCCGGTGAGATGAAGAACCTGAACCTAATCGTCAAGGCGGACGTGCAGGGCAGCGTGGAGGCGGTGAAGTCCTCGCTGGAGAAGCTGAGCAACGAGGAGGTCCGCGTCCGCGTGATCCACGGCGGCGTGGGCGCCATCAACGAGAGCGACGTCATGCTGGCGTCCACCTCTCAGGCCATCATCGTGGGCTTTAACGTCCGGCCGGACGCCGCCGCCCGCGACAGTGCCGCCCGGGCCAACGTGGATATGCGGATGTACCGCGTGATCTACGATGCCATCAACGAGATCGAAGCCGCCATGAAGGGTATGCTGGCCCCCAAGTTCCGCGAGGTGCTGCTGGGCCACGCCGAGGTGCGCCAGACGTACAAGGTGTCCGGCGTGGGCACGGTTGCCGGCTGCTACGTGCAGGACGGCAAGCTGCAGCGCAAGGACTGCCAGGTACGGCTGGTCCGCGACGGCATCGTCATCCACGAGGGCGTGCTGGCCTCCCTGCAGCGGTTCAAGGACTCCGTGAAGGAGGTGCAGGCCGGCTACGAGTGCGGCCTGAGCATCGAGAAATTCAACGACATCAAGGAAGGCGACATCGTGGAGGCCTTCACCATGGAGCAGATCGAGGTATAACAAACAGCCGATGGGTGGGCGAGCGCCCACCCATCTTTTTCTTGAAAGGAGGAGCGCCCTATGGCCGGAAACCGCATCGGACGCATCAATGAGGAGATACGCAAGGAGCTGAGCGCCCTGCTCCGCACCGTAAAGGACCCGCGGGTATCCGAGGGGATGCTGACTATCACGCGGGTGGACACCACCAGCGACCTGCGGTACGCACGGGTGTATATCAGCGCGCTGAACTGCGCGGATGAAAAGGGCCTGATGAAGGGGCTGAAGTCTGCGGCCGGATATCTGCGGCACGAGCTGGGCCAGGCCATCGACCTGCGCTACACGCCGGAGCTGCAGTTTTTCATGGACGACTCCATCGCCCACGGCGCGCACATTCTGGACCTGCTGAACCACGTGAAGCCCGCCAACCCCGCCAACGCGGACATCGTGCTGCCGGAGGACCGGGAATGAGCGCGCGGCTGACGGTGCAGGAGACAGCGGACTTTCTGCGGACGCTGGACGGCGTGCTGATCCTGACCCACGTGCGCCCGGATGGGGACACGGTGGGCTGTGCCGCCGCGCTGTGCCGCGCCCTGCGGGCGCTGGGCCGGACGGCGTATCTGCTGGAAAACCCGGAGATCACGGAGACGTACACGCCCTACGCCGAGGGGCTGTGGGCGCCGGAGGGCTTTGTGCCGCAGCGCGTGGTATCGGTGGACATCGCGGCGCTGAACCTGCTGCCGGAGAACGCGGTGCCGTATAAAAACGACATCTGCCTGGCCATCGACCACCACGGATCCCAGGAGTTCTTCGCGGAACGGACGTGCCTGGACGCGGAGGCCGCCGCCTGCGGCGAGATCGTGTATGAGATCGTGGGCAGGCTGACGGACATCACGCCGGAGATAGCCATGGCGCTGTATGTGGCGGTCTCCACAGACTGCGGGTGCTTCGTCTATGCCAACACCACGGCGCGGACGCACCGCATCGCCGCCGCGCTGATGGAGCGGGGCATCGACGTGGGGCCGGTGAACAAGGCACTGTTCCGCACGAAGTCGCCGGTGCGGCTGGCTATGGAGGCCCGGATGGTGGCGGACATGGAGCTGTACGACAACGGTCGGGTGGTGGTGATGTCCATCCCTCTGGCGCTGTGCCGGGAGCTGGGCGCTGCTGAGTCCGACGTGGAGGAGCTGAGCAGTCTGGCGGCGCTGGTGCAGGGCACCGACTGCGGCATCACGCTGCGGGAGCTGAAGCCGGGACGGGTGAAGCTGTCGCTGCGGACGGGACCGCGGGTGGACGCCAGCGCCGTGTGCCGCGTGCTGGGCGGCGGCGGCCACAAGGGCGCCGCCGGGGCCACGGTGGACGGCACCCTGGACGAGGCGAAGGCGGCCATTCTGGCGGCCTATACGGAGGTCATGGGATAACATGGCCGACGGGATCATCATTATCGACAAGCCCGCGGGATGGACCAGCATGGACGTGTGCGGCAAGCTGCGGGGCATACTGAAAACGAAAAAGGTGGGCCACGCCGGAACGCTGGACCCCATGGCCACCGGCGTGCTGCCGGTGTTCGTGGGAAACGCCACGCGGGCGGTGTCCTACGCCGAGGGCGGGGACAAGGAGTACGTCGCGGGGCTGCGGCTGGGGCTGACGACCAACACCCAGGATACCACCGGCGAGGTGGCGGCGGAGCGCCCTGTGTCCGTGACGCGGGCGCAGCTGGAGGACGTGCTGGCGCGGTTCACCGGGGAGATCGACCAGGTGCCGCCCATGTACTCGGCTATCAAGATCAACGGGCAGAAGCTGTATCAGCTGGCCCGGAAGGGGCAGGAGATCGAACGGCCCCCACGGCGGGTGACCATACACGAGCTGGCGCTGCTGGAGCCGGAGGACGGCGACTGGCGGCTGCGGATACGGTGCAGCAAGGGCACGTATGTGCGGGCGCTGTGCCACGACATCGGGCAGGCGCTGGGCTGCGGCGGATGCATGAGCGCTCTGCGGCGGACCATGGCCGCCGGGTTTACGCTGGCGGAGAGCCGCAGCATCGAGGACGTACAGGCGCAGGGCGAGGCCCTGCTCTCCCCTACCGACTCGCTGTTCCGGCAGTACCCGGCCTATCACATCGCCGGTGAACAGGACCACAGACGGTGCCTGTGCGGCAATCCGCTGGCGGCGGAGGGCTTGCAGCCGGGGCTGTACCGGGTGTACAGCCCGGATGGGGCGTTTCTGTGCCTGAGCCGCTGGGAAGCGGGTGTTCTGACATCAGAGAAAAACTTTTTCGGAGCGTGAACAACTTGGAAAAGACAGTTATCGCCCTGGGCTTCTTCGACGGCGTGCACCGGGGCCACGGCGCACTGCTGCGGAAGACGGCGGAGCGCGCCCGGGAGCTGGGAGCCGTCCCCGCGGCATTCACCTTTGACCGGCCGCCGAAGGAGGTGGTCACGGGGCAGCCCGTGTACCTGATCAACTCCAACCGGGACCGGCAGGGGCTGATGGAGCGTCTGTACGGCATCGAGCGGGTCATTTTCGCGCCCTTTGACCGGGAGATGATGACCATGCCGTGGGAGGCCTATCTGGAAATGCTGATCGGGACATACGGCGCGGTGCACTTCGTGGCCGGGCACGACCACCGGTTCGGCCATAAAAACGCCGGGAACGTGCAGCTTTTGCGGCAGAAGTGCGCGGAGATGGGCATCGGGTGCGACATCATCCCGCCGGTACAGCGGGAGGGCATCACGGTCAGCTCCACGTACATCCGGACGCTGGTGGAGGCGGGCGACATGGAGCGCGCGGCGGACTTTCTGGGCCACCGGCACTGCCTGAGCCAGACGGTGCAGCACGGACAGCGGATCGGGCGGACCATCGGCATCCCCACGGTAAACCTGGCGGTGCCGGAGCACGTGCTGGCCCCGGCGCACGGGGTATACGTGACGGAGGTATTTCTGCCGGACGGACGGCGGTGCGCCGGCGTGACCAACGTGGGCACGCGGCCCACGGTGTCCGACAGCGATCGGGTGTCCGTGGAGACGTACCTGCTGGGCTTCGAGGGCGACCTGTACGGGCAGGAGCTCCGGGTGGAGTTCTGCCGCCGGCTGCGGGGCGAGCAGAGGTTCGACACGCTGGAGGCGCTGCGGCAGGAGATACAGCGGAATATTCAGCAGGCAGAAGCCTATTTTAAGGCATGAGAAAAGGCACCCCTTTCGGGGTGCCTCTTCTGTTATTTCACACGGCGCCGGGGTAAGACACCGCGGAAAACGGTGTCAGTCCTCGCGCTTTTTGCCCACAAACGCCACGCCGACGGCGGAGGTCAGCGCCATGCCGACATACAGAGCAATGCCCGCGTCGAAGGTCTTGGGGCTGCCCTTGGTGTCGGTGGTCTTGGTGTCGGTGGTGGGGTGGTAGTAGTAATAGCCGCCGGAGGAGGTGGATGTCCACTTGGCGGTGAGAGTAATGTTATCCTCAGCTCTGTATTCAGCATCCACCTTTGTGGTATCATCATACCAGCCTGCGAAGGTATACCCGCTGCGGGTGGGGGCAGGCAGGGTAATGGTACTGTCTTTTGCCACCTTAAGCGCTTTTGTCGGGGTAGCCTGGTTATCGTTATAATTCAGAGTGACAGTAACCAACTGCTCATCCCTGACACCTCCGCTATAGTCTGTACCCTTGACCGGTGTCACTTCGATGGACTGGCCGTTTCCGTTTTCTTTGGAGAGATACAGATGCTCAATGGTACCGTCGGTGTATTTAAACTTTGCACCGTAACCCTTATCATGCTCCACATAGAGATTGGTAACCGTACCGCCATTCATCGTAAAGCTACCGGGGTTGCTGGCAGAATACGCATTGGAATTCACAAACACATTGCCGATGGTACCGCCGTTGATCGCAGTCAGTGCACCGGTGGCATTGGCACCGATCCACAGATCGGAACTGTACTGTAAATAATTGTCGTTCTGATAATTTTCAACGTTTTTGTTGCCGACGATACTGCCGGAGTTCATCTCAAACGACGCGCTGCTGGTCATATAAACACCGCCGATAAAATTGGGAGCCTTGCCGTTCGTGATGGTCGCACCATCAATGGTCAGCTTGCCCTTGTCGCAGAAAATCACACGGCACTTTTCGTTGCCGTCCACGGTAACATCTTTTAATGTGACCGTGGCGGAAACATACAAAACACAGGCGGTCTTATTATCGCTGCCGGAAGTAAAGTTGTCAGCCGCCTTGATGGTATACTTGCCCTGCCCGTCAATAATAACGTCCTTTGCAAGATTGAGTGTAGAGGTCAGCGTAATATTTCCGGTCAACGTAATCGTGTTATTCTCTGCCGTAGCAGCGCCGATTGCCGTTTTCAGCTCCTCGGCATTACTTACACTTGCCGGATTTGCGGCCCAGCTAATGCTGCACAGCCCTATGGCCATGACCAGGGCCAGAATGGTTGCTAATACTTTTTTCATTGTTCATTCCCCTTATGGTAGTAGATTTCCGCAGGTGCGCTCGTTTTAATAGTTATTAAAACGCAAATGCAGAGGTACCTCTGCGGATAGTCAAATTATAGCACAGTTACACCGTTTGTCCAGCCTTTTTATGGAAATTTTACACATTTTTTCGTTACCGGAAATAAAAACAGGAAAATTTGGCAGAAAATGGAAGTTGGGGCGGAGAAAATGCCGCCTGCGGCGGGGCGAGGGAGTTTTACGCCGCTGCGCGGCAGCAGGGAGGATTTCGCGCCTGCGGGCGCGAGCTGCTTTCTTTTCGTGTCGAAAGAAAGCAGCCAAAGAACGCCACTTAAGGAAAGGGGGATTTCGAATTTCCCCCTTTCCTTAAGAATCCTATCCCCTTGAAACGACAAAGGAGGGGGCTCCGGCCCCCTCCTTTTGAAACCACCCCCAGGGGGAAGGCTTTGGGGGTCAGACCTTCAGGTCGGTGGCGGCGGCGCGGGTGTGCTCGCGCATGGCCTGTTTGGCGGCCGCGTCATCCTGCCGGTGGATAGCGCTCAGTATCTCCCGGTGGCGCGCCAGAATACGGCGTTCCAGAGCCAGACACGCGCTGTCGTTCAGCGTCTCCATCTTTTTCAGCAGGGTGTGCTGCTCCACCTGGCCCAGGACATCGGTGACGATCATGGCCACCTGGTTGCCGGTGGCGCGGGAGAGCAGACTGTGGAAACGGACGTCCAGCTCAGCGAAGCGGCGGTAGTCGCCCAGGGCCTGCTCCGCCGCCGTGAGACAGCTGTCCAGCGCCGCCAGATCCTCGTCGGTGCGGCGCCGGGCCGCCCAGCCGGCGATGGTGCCGTCGTTGACGGCGCGGTACTCGCCCAGCTCCTCCAGAGATATCTGGTTCAGCTGGAGCATGGCCGACAGCGGCTGCTCCACGCCGTCGATGGTCAGCTCCTGCACCACGGCGCCGCTGGCGCCGTGGGTGGAGGCCACATAGCCGCCCTGCTCCAGCATACGCAGGGCCTCGCGGATGGTGGGACGGGAACGGTGGAGCTGCTCCATCATGGCACGCTCGGAGGGCAGGCGGTCGCCGGGCTTCAGCACTCCGGAGGTGATAAGCTCCCGCAGCTGGTCATAGATGGCCTCGCTGGCCCGCCCGCCGCCGATGGGCTGCCAGGGGATATGTACGGCTTCCGGCATGGAAGGGCCTCCTTTCACAGAAAATACCCGGACAGTATAGCGCATCCCGGGGAAAATAGCAAGGGCAGGATGCAGGAAAGCCCGGAGGACGGTGCCTTCGGGCTTTCCCGCTGTGGGGAGGGGGATATTACTTCTTCAGGGCTTTCATTTCCTCGATCATCATGGGGACCACCTTGAACAGGTCGCCGCAGATGCCGTAATCCGCCACCTCGAAGATGGGGGCCACGTCGCTCTTGTTGACGGCGATGATGCACTCGGAGTCCTGCATGCCGGCCTTGTGCTGGATGGCACCGGAGATGCCCAGGGCCACGTAGATGCGGGGATGGACGGTCTTGCCGGTCTGGCCCACCTGATGGTCGGCGGTCATCCAGCCGGCGTCCACCACGGCGCGGGACGCGCCCACCACGCCGCCCATGAGGGCGGCCAGCTCCTCGGCCATGGCGATGCCCTTCTCCACGTCCTTGGCGATGCCGCGGCCCACGGAAACCACCACCTCGGCGCCGGTCAGGTCCACCATGGCGCGGGCGGCCTTGACGATCTCCAGCACCTTGGTGTGGATGTCGGCCTCGGTGAGGGTAAAGGCGGGGTGGATGAGCTCCACCTTGCTCGCGCCGTTCTCGTCAAACTCGCGCTTCTTCATCACGCCGGGGCGCACGGTGGCCATGGCAGGGCGGAAGCGTGGGCAGACGATGGTGGCCATCAGGTGGCCGCCGAAGGCGGGACGGGTCATCTTCAGGTTGGTGTTGACGTCAAAGAGCTTCGTCTCGAAGTTCATGCTGTCCACGTCCAGAGAGGATCCGGTGCGGAGGAAGTTGATATAGCCGTTGAGATCCACGTCCAGGTGGGTGCAGTCGGCGCACAGGCCGGTGTGGAGACGGGCGGCGCAGCGGGGCGCCAGGTCGCGGCCGATATGGCTGGCGCCGAACAGCATGATCTCGGGCTTGAACTCGTGCACCGCGTCGGTGATGATCTTGGTGTAGGCGTCGGTGGTGTAGTCCTTCAGCAGAGGGCTGTTGTAGACGTAGACCTTATCCGCGCCGTAGCCGCCCAGCTCCGCGGCGATGTTGTCCACGCTGTCGCCCAGCAGAATGCCGGAGAGCTGGACGCCCAGCTCGTCGGCCAGCTTGCGGCCCTCGGAGATCAGCTCAAAGGTGGTGGGCATCATCTTGCCCTGCCGCTGCTCGCAAAAGACCCACACGCCGGAGAAGGCCTTGGGATCGGTATTCATAAAAGTAGACATATCGTTTCTCCCTTCTCAGATGATGTGCTTGGCGGACAGGATGCCGAACAGCCGCTCCACGGTCTCCTTGCCGCTGCCCTCCAGCATCATGCCGCTGCCCTTGCGGGGAGGCGTAAAGCTCTTGTAGATATTGGTGGGGGAACCCTTCAGACCGATGGTGTCCACCTCGATGAGGGGATCGTCCTTCAGCGCGTTGTAATCCAGCACGGTGACGGGCTCGGCGTCGCAATCCAGGATGCCCCGGATGGTCATGTAGCGGGGGGTGTTCAGCTCCTTGATGCAGGTCAGCAGGCAGGGGGTCTGCACCTGGACGGTCATATAGCCGTCCTCCAGCATACGGCGGACGGTGAGGGTATCGCCGTCCTTCTTGATGTCGGCCACATAGGACACCTGGGGGATCTCCAGCTTTTCGGCGATCTGGGGGCCCACCTGGGCGGTGTCGCCGTCGATGGCCTGACGGCCGCAGAAGATGATGTCGTCCTCGTCCACGCCCAGGTTCTTGATGGCGGCGGCCAAAATCTGGGAGGTGGCGAAGGTGTCGGAGCCGCCGAACTCACGGGCGGACACCAGCACGGCCTTGTCCACGCCCATGGCCTTCAGCTCCAGCAGCATACCGGCGGCGGGAGGGGGACCCATAGACACGGCGATAACGGGGCAGCCCAGCTGGTCCTTCAGGGCCAGGGCGGCCTCGACGGCGTTCATATCGTCGGGGTTGATGATGGTCTGCATGGAGGCGCGGTCCAGCGTGCCGTCGGCGTTGACGGCAACCTTGCCGGAGGTGTCGGGCACCTGCTTGACACAAACGATAAGCTTCATTCTATTCTTGCTCCTTTCCGCATTACTTCAGCAAATTGCCGGAGATGACCATCTGCTGGACCTGAGAGGTCCCCTCGTAGATGGTGAACACGCGGCAGTCGCGGTACTTACGCTCGACGGGGTACTCCTTGATGTACCCGTAGCCGCCGTGGATCTGCACGGCCTTGGCGGCGATCTCGTTGCACGTCTCGGAGGCGAAGTACTTGGCCATGGAGCAGTACATGGAGGCGTTGGGGTCGTTTCTGTCCTTCATCTGGGCGGCCATATAGACCAGCTCCTTGGCGGCGGTCAGCTTGGTTGCCATATCCGCCAGCATGAAGGCGATGGCCTGGTTCTTGCAGATGGGCTTGCCGAACTGGACGCGCTCCTTGGAGTACTTGATAGCCTCATCCAGGCAGCCCTGGGCCAGACCGATGGACTGGGCGGACACACCCAGACGGCCGCCGTCCAGGGTCTTCATGGCGTTGATAAAGCCCATGTTCTCCTTGCCCAGCATATCGCTCTTGTGGACGCGGACGTCCTCCAGCACCACGTCGGAGGTGGCGTAGCCCACCAGGCCCATCTTGGCCTCGTGCTTGCCGCAGGAGACGCCGGGGGCCTTCATGTCCACGATAAAGGCGGAGATACCCTTATTGCCGCGGCTCATGTCGGTCTTGGCGTAGACGATGCAGTAGTCGGCCAGGGGTGCACCGGAGATAAAGCACTTACGGCCGTTGAGGATGTAGTCGTCGCCATCCTTCACGGCGGTGGTGACCATGCTGCTGGCGTCGGAGCCGGCGCCCGGCTCGGTGAGGCCGAAGACGATCTTCACCTTGTTCTCCACGGAGGGACGGAGATACTTCTCCAGCTGCTCGGGGGTGCCCGCCTGCATCAGGGGGCCGCCGCCCAGAGAGTTGGGGGTATTGGCGTACAGGCTGGCCACGGCGGAGACACGGGCGATCTCCTCGATCATGATGACATAGGCCAGGGTATCGGCACCGGCACCGCCGTACTCGCGGGGGATCTTCAGGCCAAGGAAACCGCACTTGGCCATCTTGTCCACGATCTCCTCGGGAAACTCGCCGGTCTCCTCCACCTTGTCAAGGACCTCGGTGGTGAGCTCGGTCTCGGCAAACTGGCGGACCAGCTTGCGGATCATTTCATGCTTTGCGTCGAAAATCATAGTTTTCCTCCTGTTAAAGTATGGGTCACTGCTCTGCTCAGCAGGGGATCTCGTGCTTGGACTTGCCCTCTGTCAAAATCTCATAGATGCTGTTGACGCCGCACTCGGCCATCTGCTCCGCGGCCTCCTCGGTGAAGAAGGCCATGTGGGGGGTGTGGTACACGTTGACGAAGGAGCGCAGGTACTTCAGCTTGAAGTAGGGCATACCGGGGGTACGGATGATGTCCTCATCGTGGGGAACGTGGATGATGCCCGTCTCGCCGGGGAAGGCGTCCATGAACAGCGCGCCGAACTTGCCGGACTCCACCGCCTCGGTGACGGCATCGATATCCATCAGCTCGCCCCGGGCGTTGTCGATGAACACCACGCCGTCCTTCATCTTGGCAATGGCCTCGCGGTCGATCATGCCGGTGGTCTCCGGCAGCAGCGGGGTGTGGATGGTGATGATGTCGGACTCACGGTACAGGGTGTCCAGGTCCACGTACTCGGCGTACGCACGGACGGCGTCGTTCTCATAGACATCGTTGGCGATGATACGGCAGCCGAAGCCGCTGAGGCACTTGATGATGGTGAAGCCGATCTTGCCGGTGCCCATGACGCCCACGGTCATGGTGCGCAGCTCGCGGCCCATCTTGCCCTTCAGGGTAAAGTCGTTGTCGTTGGTGTTGTACAGCGCCTTCTTGAACTTGCGGATGCACATCAGGATGGCCATAACGGTGTATTCCGCCACGCCGTTGGGGGCGTAGGCGCCGTTGCACAGGCGGAAGCCCAGGGAACGGGCATAGCCGCAGTTCATGTGGTTATAGCCCACGCAGCGGCTGGCCAGCACCTGTACGCCATAGCCCTTCAGCTCGTCCAGAACGGCGTTGGAATAGTCACTCTGGCCCAGGGTGGTAACACCGTCGCAGCCGGCGGCCATATGGGCGGTGGTCTTATCCAGATTTGCGGGGGTGGAGATCAGCTCGATACCGTATTTCTTGCACAGGCCCTCGATGACGGGCTTCTCGTCGGGACGTACTTCATAAGCAGCGATTTTCATGATTTTTCTCCTTCACATTCCGGGGGCGGCGGCGCGCTCCTCAACGCGCCGCGCCCTTATAGTTTGCTTTTCCTCAAGTCGCCGGGGTGTTCGTGTTCGTCGCGCTCCGCCTACGGCGGAGAGATTTTTCGTTCTGCCGATGGCAAACCGGCGATGGCGTACCGTGTGTACGTCGAGACGGTTTGACGATGGCAGGGCGGAAAAGATGCCGCCGTCAGTCTTTCAGGGAAGGATCCATGGGCACCGCCTCGCCGGCGGCGATCATGGCAGCCACCTGCTCGTCGGTGTAGCCCAGGTTCTTCAGCACCAGTTCGGTCTGCTCGCCCAGGTACGGACCGCGGTTGTAGGGAGGCAGCTCCGTCTCCTCGAAGATAACGGGAGGCCGGACCATGGTGCGTTTATTGCCGTTGGAATATTCCATCTCGTAGAAGCAGCCGGAGGCCCATGCCTGCTTATCCACCAGCAGCTGATCCCAGGTCTGGGCCACGGCGTAGGGCAGATCGTTGGCGTCCATCAGCTTGCACCACTCGTCCAGGGTGCGGCTGGCCATCTCGGCCACCAGGAAGTCGTAGAACTCCTCGATGTTGGCCTGCAGGTTGGTCTGGGGATAGTAGCGTGGATCCTCGGCCAGCTCGGGATGGCCGATGGCGTTCATAAAGATGGGATAGTGGCGGTTGTACTGGGGCATGGCGATCTGGAGCCACTTGTTGTCCTTGGTCTTGTGGGCCACCACCAGGGGATTGGGCAGGGTGCGGCGGGACAGGGGGTACTGGGTGGTGGGGTCGCCGTACTGGCTGGCCTGCAGCAGCAGGGAGACATCCCAGATGGCGCTGTGGAACAGGGAGACCACCACGCGGTCGCCGATGCCCGTCTCGCGGGCGCGGTACAGCGCCGCCAGCACGCCGGAGGCCAGGTACATACCCACCTGATGGTCGCCGAAGCCGGCGATGGTCAGCATGGGCAGGGCGTCCTTGTCAAACAGGGTGCCCAGGATGCCGCCGCGGGCAAAGAAAGCGGTGAAGTCGAAGCCGGGCAGGTCCTTGTCGGGGCCCTTCTCGCCGTAGCCGGACACGAAGCCATACACCAGCCTGGGGTACTTGGCGTGGAGCGTCTCATAGTCCAGACCGGCCTTCTTCAGGGGGTTCTGCCGCCAGTTGGTGATGAAGATGTCCGCCTCGGCGATGAGCTTTTCCAGGGCCTCGCGGCCGGCGGCGGTCTTGGTGTTCAGGCAGACGCAGGTCTTGCCGGCGTTCTCCAGATCATAGGAGGTGTTCTCCTTCTGGTCCTGGGGACGGCCCTCGTTGACGGCGGTATAGCGCAGGGGGTCGCCGGCGGGAGCTTCGACCTTGATGACCTCGGCGCCCAGATCCGCCAGAAAGCGGGCGCAGCAGGGGGCGGCGATAAAGGTGGCCAGCTCCAGCACCTTTACGCCCTCGAGGGGACGCTTTACTTCACTCATATCGTTCCTCCATGTATGTTAATAAATGGTGTGTTGCTTACATTTTCAGCAGATCGCGGAAGGTCTCGAGGTTGGTTCGCACCTGCTCAAACCGCACCATCTGACGGTCCACCTCCACCAGCGTCAGGGGCAGGTCGGCGGCCTCGCAGGCCTTCTTGATCATCACATAGTCGAACTCCTCCGGGTCGCAGAACTTGGTCAGCACCACCAGAACACCCTTGGCGCTTCTCGCCTTGGCGGTGTCCACGATCCACTTCACCCGGTTCTTCTCCTGATCGTACAGCACAGAGCAGTTGCCCATGGCGGCGAACTTCTCGGCCAGCGCGTTCAGGGCGTCATCGCGCTCCGGTGCGTCGGTGCGGTACTGGCGGGACTGGGCGGCCACGTCGTCGGCCACGATGTGCAGACCCATTTCGTCCAGAATGGCGTTCAGCGCCGGGGCGTCCGTCAGGATGCCGGAGATGACGATGGGCAGCTTCTCCGCGGCGGGAGTCTGGGCTTCCAGCTTCTCAATGAGCGCCTCCACCAGCTCCGTGTGCTCCTCCTTGGTCATGAAGAAGGCGCTCTTGAAGATGTCGCTGCGCTGGGCGGCGGTGATCTCCGGGTGAACAGCCAGCAGCTCGTCGATCTTCCGCATGGCGGCGTTGTGGCGGTTGTAGACCTTGATGGAGGCGAGCAGCTTCTCCTCGGAGAAGGCGCCGCCCAGCTTTTCAAGGTCGCGGATCACGCGCTCATAGCCGGCCTTGGTATAGGCCACGCCGTAGGCGGGCTTGCGGTTCTGGGGATAGGTCATGGGGATGAACGGGATGGACGGCACGGCGTACTTCCAGTTCTCGCCCACGGTCTTGAGGGTATCGCACAGGGAGGGGATGACGATAGCGGACGCGCCCTCGTAGGCACCGTTGATGCCCAGCTCCAGCAGGGACTGGACAATGGCGCACAGGAAGGCGGGGCAGTATTCCTTGGCGCGGTTCAGCGCTACATCGCCGCCCCAGGCTCCCATAGGCACGAAGCCCATGGCGTGGATAAGCTCCTCGGGAGTGTAAACAGGAGCGCACAGGACGATCTTTTTGCCCTGCGCCAGATAGCCGTCCATCTGCGCGCGGGGAGAGGCTGCTGCCTCATGCAGCTTGTTGAGGATGTCGTTCATGCCTTACACTCCTTTCGCAGCCTTGTTGGCTTCCATGATCTCCGTCAGACCCTGCACACGGGTGTCGTACTGGGCCTCGGAGAAGTTGCGGGGGTCGGCCTGATCGCCGTCGAAGCTGACCACGGGGATATCGCAGGCCTTGCCGATCTGGCGGCTCATCTCGTACATGAAGCCGCTCCACAGCTTGCAGGAGCGGTTGGTATGCACCAGCATACCCTCCACGTGGTTGTCCTTGCAGAGCTTGATGCGCTTGTCGCGGCTCATCTCCAAATTGATGGCGTTGGGCACCTTGCAGTAGGCGCGGATCATCTCGTCGAAGGTGTTGTAGTCAAAGCCGAAGGCGTCGGCGTAGATGGTGGTGACCATGTTGATGCCCCGGGACTTCAGGCCGGTGCTGGTGGCACGCAGGTACGGCCAGCAGGCGATGCCCTCAAACATGATGCGGTACTTCTCCTCGCCGCGGAAGGTGGAGGTACCGTTCTTGTGGTTGTCCTCGTACTCCTTCAGCAGCGTCTCCATGGCGTCGGCGGCGGTGGACTTGCCTCGGGCCGTGACCATGACGGCCATGTGGTTCAGCAGGTCGAAGCCGTTGAAGGGAGAGGGCACGTACTTGGCGCAGCCGGTGGCCGCCAGCCATGCGCGGCTGGAGCGGCAGGAGAAGCCGGTGACCTCCTGAAACTTCTCGTCGGACCACTTCTTGCCGGTGATCTCCTCCAGCTGCTTCACGGCGTCCCAGAACTGGCCGGTGACGTAGGCCACCTCGGCGTCGGACACCTCGTAGTCGGGATTGAAGGGGATATCCAGCAGGATCATGGGGATATTCAGCTCACGGGCCAGGTTCTCATACCACTTGATCATGCAGGAGCAGATGTTGCTGCAGCACAGCAGTACGTCGGGCATGGCCACGTCCTGCTCGGGACAGGACTTCAGCTTGGCGTAGGCCAGCGACACGCGGGCGTAGGCGCAGATGTCGTTGGAGTAGCCCTCGGACTCCGCCACCTCGCACATTCTCGTGCCCGCGCCGCGGGCGGCGATGCCGGCGGCCTGATTTTCGGGATACACGGTGGCGATGCCCATAGTCTCCGGGATCTCCACAGGGAAGTTGCTGGAGACCCAGGCAACCTTCTCGCCGCGCTTCTTGGCCTCGATGGCATCCACATAGGCGTCCGCCGCGATCTTGCCCAGCTTGTACTTGGCGGAATTGGGATCCACCGGCTTAGGCACCTTCTTCACTTCTTCTGCCATTTCAGTTCCTCCTCACAGCTTTTATCGAAACATATTTCTGTTTATTCATGTCGTCTGCTTATATGCCCACAGGGCCGCGCCGATGGCGCCGAAATACTGGGCCAGCGGGTCCACACTGACGGGGACGTTCAGCTCGTCGCTGAGCGCCTGCCGCACCGCGTCGTTCCGGGCCACACCGCCGGAGAGACAGACCTGCTCCGTGACGCCCGCCCGCCGGGCCAGGGCCGCCACGCGGCTGGCCACGCTGCGGCAGATACCCGCCACCAGGTCGGGGCGCCTGACGCCGTTGGCCAGCTGACTGATGACCTCGCTCTCGGCGAACACGGTGCAGGTGCTGGAGATAGCGGCGGGGGCCGCGGCCTTGGCGGCCTCGGCATCCAGATCGTCCACATCCAGGCGGAGGATGGAGGCCATCACATCCAGAAAGCGGCCGGTACCGGCGGCGCACTTATCATTCATCACGAAGTTGGTCATCTTGCCGCTGGGCGACAGGGCGATGACCTTGGCATCCTGCCCGCCGATGTCGATGACGGTACGCAGGTCCGGGAACACGAAGCGCCCGCCCAGGGCGTGGGCCGTCAGCTCGCTGATCTCGCCGTCGGCGCCCTGGTAGTTTTTGCGGCCGTAGCCGGTGACAAAGGCGCAGGCCATATCTGCCCGGGTCAGGCCGCTGGTCTGCCACAGCTGCGCCAGCGCCTCCTCCGGCCCGCCGGTGCCCAGGCCGCCGGTTTGGAGGCTGTTGGCCACCAGCTCTTTTCCGTCTTTAAGAACGGCGCACTTGGAAGTGGTGCTGCCGATGTCGATACCTAAGGTGTACATGGGGTCCTCCCTATTCTGTGCGATCGGGCAGAAATACCCTCTCCCGCGGTGCGGAGATACTGCGCGCCGCACTGGTCTTACCAGTTTACTTATATTATACGGGTTTGTGAAATTTGCGTCAATTATGCGAATTGCCAAAGAAATAACAATTATTTGTGCATTGTACCGAGCCGCACTTTAAATGATTAAATCTTTCCGGATTTTTCCTGGACAATGTTGCGTTTTCTTTGGAAACTCGTCATGGCAGTATGGGAAAGCCGCATGGCGCGCTCGCGCCATGCGGCTTTCTGCGGTTCACGGCTCCAGGTCGTGTTTGTCCAGCTTCATGTTCCGGTAGGCCTTGGGCAGGCCGGGGGCGATGAGGGGAAAGGTGTTCTCCGTGTCAGACGTGGGCTGAATGTTATAGGTGCCGTACATATTCACCAGGTCGAAGCTGCTGCGCGGTACGCCGGGAAAGTGGTGGACGTCCGGTGTAGCGTCATAGGGAAAGCCCTCCCGGCTGCGCTTGCGTTTGGGCATAAAAATCACCTCCGGCCTTAGTATGGCCGGAGGCGGTGGGTTTATGAGCTTCAGCGGTAGACCTCCGCGTCGAAGTCGCGGACGATCTCGTCCCGCTTCTCGTCGCGGACGCAGACCAGATTTGTCTCGTCAAAGGCCAGGCGCATGGCGAAATCCTTGGCCTCGTAAATATCGTTTGTCTCGAAGAAGTCGCGATAGGCCTCCTCCGGCTCGTGGCTCTTGCGCCAGACAACGTGAAAACGCATAGACACTCCTCCTGTAAAATGGGGGTAATTTTTAGTATACCCCCGCCGGAAGCAAAAAGCAACGGTGGGTTTTGCCAAAAAACACAGTCAAAGTTCGTCACATTTTCCCCCGGGAAAGTTGTGATTTCTTCTTTCCCTGCCCCACAAGATATTGTATAATAGCAGACGATATTTTGGAGAGACAGAGGTGGATCAGGGTGAAGATCGGATTTGACAACGAAAAGTACCTGCAATTACAGGCGGAGCACATCACGGCGCGGCGCGCCCAGTTCGGCGGCAAGCTGTATCTGGAGTTCGGCGGCAAGCTGTTTGACGATTACCACGCCTCCCGTGTGCTGCCGGGGTTCCAGCCGGACAGCAAGATACGGATGCTGCAGACGCTGAAGGACGACGTGGAGATCGTGGTGGCCATCTGCGCCGGGGACATCGAGAAGAACAAGATGCGCGGCGACCTGGGCATCAGCTACGACGTGGACGTGCTGCGGCTGATCGACGTATTCCGGGGGCTGGGCTTCTATGTGGGCAGCGTGGTCATCACCCAGTACGCCGGCCAGCCGGCGGCGGACGCCTTTATCAAGCGGCTGAGTGCCCTTGGCGTGAAGAGCTATAAGCACTATCCCATCGCCGGGTATCCCTCGGACGTGGCGCACATCGTGTCCGACGAGGGCCTGGGCAAGAACGAATATATCGAAACAACGCGGCCGCTGATCGTGGTGACGGCCCCCGGCCCCGGCAGCGGCAAGATGGCCACCTGCCTGAGCCAGCTGTACCACGACAATCGGCGGGGCATCCGGGCGGGCTACGCCAAGTACGAGACGTTCCCCATCTGGAACCTGCCACTGAAGCACCCGGTGAACCTGGCCTATGAGGCGGCCACGGCGGACCTGAATGACGTGAACATGATCGACCCGTTCCACCTGGAGGCCTATGGCAAGACCACGGTGAATTACAACCGGGACGTGGAGATCTTCCCGGTGCTGGCGGCCATGTTCCGGATGATCCAGGGCGAGTGCCCCTACAAGTCCCCCACGGACATGGGCGTGAACATGGCGGGCTTCGCCATCGTGGACGACGCGGTGTGTCAGGAGGCCAGCCGGATGGAGATCCTGCGCCGGTACTATACCGGATGCGTAGATCGGGCCAAGGGCCAGGCGGACGAGTGCGTGGTGCGGAAGCTGGAGCTGGTGATGCAGCAGGCCGGCGTGACGCCGGACATCTGCCCGGCGGTGGCGGCCTCGCTGGAAAAGGCGGAGGCCACCGGCAAGCCGGCGGGCGCCATGGTGCTGCCGGACGGCAGCGTGGTGACGGGGCGGACCTCTCCCCTGCTGGGCGCGTCGGCGGCGCTGCTGCTGAACGCGCTGAAGAAGATGGCGGGCATTGACCACAAGCTGGACCTGATCCCCTCGTCGGTGATCGAACCTATCAGCGCCATGAAAACCGGCTGCCTAGGCCACCGAAATCCCCGGCTGCACTCGGACGAGGTACTGATCGCGCTGGCGATCTCCGGTCTGACGAACCCCCTGGCGGCCATGGTACAGGCGCAGCTGAAGAACCTGCGGGGCTGCGAGGCCCATTTCTCGGTCATCATCTCCGAGGAGGACGCCAAGCTGTATAAGCGGCTGGGCATCAACGTCAGCTGCGAGGCGAAATATGAGGTCAAGAGCCTGTATCACAAGTAAATAAGCGTCTGTGCCCGCGCCGTGCGCGGGCACAGCTTTCTGAAAGGAGCACATATGCAGAGCATCGCACAGATATTGGCATCGGAGCTGGGCCAGCCGGTCCAGTACGTGGAAAACGTTATCGCGCTGCTGGACGAGGGCAGCACCATTCCGTTCATCGCCCGCTATCGGAAGGAACAGCACGGCTCCATGGACGACACCACCCTGCGGAAGCTGGAGGACCGGCTGCAATACCTGCGGAACCTGGACAAGCGGCGGCAGGAGGTCAAGTCCGCCATCGACGGGCAGGGCAAGCTGACCGAAGCACTGGAGGCGGCCATCGACAGCGCCGCCACGCTGGCGGAGGTGGAGGACCTGTACCGTCCCTACAAGCAAAAGCGGCGCACCCGCGCCACGGTGGCCCGGGAGAAGGGGCTGGAGCCCCTGGCGCAGCTGCTGCTGGCGCAGGAGAAGGACTGTCCCGCGCCGGAGGCGGCCGCACAGGCGTACATCGATCCGGAGAAGGGCGTGGAGACCGCGGCCGACGCATTGCAGGGCGCCAACGACATCATCGCGGAGATCATCAGCGACGACGCGGACATCCGCAAGGCACTGCGGGGCCTGCTGATGCGGCAGGGACGGCTGAGGAGCCTTGCCGCCACGGAGGAGGACAGCGTGTACCGGCTGTACTACGACTTTGAACAGGCCATTCCCAAGCTGGCGGGGCACCAGATCCTGGCCATCAACCGGGGCGAAAAAGAGGGGCTGCTCTCCGTCACGGTATTGCTGGACCGGGAGGCCGCGCTGCCGGCACTGCGGCGGACGGTGGTAAAGCCTGGCTCGGCGGCCATGGAATTCATCAAGGCCGCCTGTGAGGACGCCTATGACCGGCTGATCTATCCGTCGCTGGAGCGCGAGGCGCGGTCCGCCCTGACGGACAGCGCCAACGAGGGCGCTATCGGACAGTTCGCGCTGAACCTGAAGCCGCTGCTGCTCCAGCCGCCGGTAAAGGGCCACGTGACCATGGGGCTGGACCCCGGCTATGCCCACGGGTGCAAGGTGGCGGTCATCGACGGCACCGGCAAGGTGCTGGACACCACGGTGGTCTACCCCACCTACGGTGAGCGCCAGAAGCGGGAGGCCATCGCCAAGCTGACGGCCCTGTGCAAAAAACACGGCGTGGCGCACATCGCCATCGGCAACGGCACCGCCAGCCGGGAGACAGAGCAGATGACGGTGGAGATGCTGCGGGGCCTTCCGGGCGTCAGCTATATGATCGTCAACGAGGCGGGCGCGTCGGTGTACTCCGCCGGCAAGCTGGCGGCGGAGGAGTTCCCGGACTACGACGTGAACCTGCGCTCGGCCATCTCCATCGCCCGGCGGTTACAGGACCCGCTGGCGGAGCTGGTGAAGATCGACCCCAAGGCCATCGGCGTGGGGCAGTACCAGCACGATATGCCGCAAAAGCGGCTGGACGAGGCACTATGCGGCGTGGTGGAGGACTGCGTCAACGCCGTGGGTGTTGACCTGAACACCGCCAGCGCCAGCCTGCTGGGCTATGTATCCGGGCTGAACGGCACCACGGCGAAGAACATCGTGGCGTACCGGGAGGCCAACGGCGCCTTCCCGGACCGGAAGCGCCTTTTGAAGGTTCCGAAGCTGGGCCCTAAGGCCTATGAGCAGTGCGCGGGCTTTTTGCGGGTGCCGGAGAGCAAAAACGTGCTGGACAACACCGGCGTACACCCGGAGAGCTATGGGGCGGCGGAGAAGCTGCTGGCCCTGTGCGGCTGCGGCGACGAAGACGTGCGCCGGGGTGCGGTGGACGGATTGATGCGGAAGGTGCAGGCCATGGGCGAGGCAAAGGTAGCCGAAGAGATCGGCGTGGGCGTGCCCACACTGCGTGACGTGGTGAAGGAGCTGATGAAGCCCGGACGCGACCTGCGGAGCGACCTGCCGGCGCCCATCCTCCGCACCGATGTGCTGGACATGAAGGACCTGAAGCCCGGCATGGTGCTCACCGGCACGGTACGGAATGTCATCGACTTCGGCGTATTCGTGGACATCGGCGTGCATCAGGATGGGCTGGTACACATCTCGCAGGTGTGCAGCAGGTTCATCAAGCACCCCTCCGAGGTGGTGGCCGTGGGCGACATCGTGAAGGTGCTGGTGCTGGACGTGGACGAGAAAAAGCATCGCATCAGCCTGTCCATGAAGCAGGTGAAGGAGTAAAAAAGAAACCGCCCTCCAGGGCGGTTTCTTTTTTATGCGTCTTTTACTCGATGACGGGGAGCTTTTTGACCACGGCGGCGCAGCGGGGGCACAGGTCGGGGTGCTCGCTGTCGCTGCCCACGGTGGGCAGGACCTTCCAGCAGCGGGCGCACTTGGCACCGCTGGCGGGGCGAACGGCCACCTTCTGCTCCGCGTCCACGTCCACGCGGACCTGGGAGACGATAAACAGATCGGCCACCTGGGCGGCGTCCATGGATGCCAGGAAGCCATCCTCCGGCGTAACGGTCAGGTCCACCTCAGCCTCCAGGCTCTTGCCGATGGTCTTGTCGGCACGGGCAGTCTCCAGCGCGCCGTTGACGGCGGTGCGGAGGGCGGCAATACGGGCCCAACGGGCCATCTCGTCCTCGGAGAGGGCGTAGCCGTTGTAGGGCAGCACCATCTCGTTGAACAGGACGTTGCGCGCGTCATCGCAGGAGCGATGGGGCATGGCCAGCCAGATCTCATCGCAGGTAAAGGCCAGAATGGGGGCAAACAGACGGGTCATAGCGTCCAGGATCAGGAACAGGGCGGTCTGGGCGCTGCGGCGGGAGAGGCCCTCGGCCTCGTCGCAGTAGAGGCGGTCCTTGAGAATATCGAAGTAGAAGGAGCTCAGGTCCACCACGCAGAAGTCGTTGATCATGTGGGACACCACATGGAACTCGTAGTTGTCGTAGGCGGCATAAGCCTTGGTCAGCAGGTCGTTCAGGCGGGTGATGGCCCACTTGTCCAGGGGCAGCATGTCGGCCGGCTCCACCAGATGATCGGCGTCGAAGCCGGTCAGGTTATCCAGGCAGAACTTGGCGGTATTGCGGAACTTCAGGTAGTTCTGGCTCAGCTGCTTGAAGATCTCGTCGGAGCAGCGGACATCCACGTGGTAGTCGGAGCTGCCGGCCCACAGACGCAGCAGATCGGCGCCGTACTTGTTGAAGATCTCGGCGGGGTCCATGCCGTTGCCCAGGGACTTGTGCATGGCCTTGCCCTCGCCGTCCACGGTCCAGCCGTGGGTGACGCACTCCTTGAACGGTGCGCCGCGGCCCAGAGCGCCCACGGCCACCAGCAGGGAGGACTGGAACCAGCCGCGATACTGATCCAGGCCCTCGATGTACATGGTGGCAGGCCAGAAGCCCTGATCGCGCTCCATGGCGGCAAAGTGGGTGGAGCCGGAGTCGAACCAGCCGTCCAGCGTGTCCGTCTCCTTATCAAAGCCGGCGGCCTTGCCGCAGTGGGGGCAGGTGAAGCCCTTGGGCAGGATGTCGGCGGCGTCTCTGTCGAACCAGGCGTTGGAGCCCTCCTTCTCGAACAGCTGTGCCACGGCCTCGATGCTCTCGGGGGTGCAGACGGGCTTGCCGCAGTCCTTGCAGTAGAACACGGGGATCGGCAGGCCCCAGCGGCGCTGGCGGCTGATGCACCAGTCGGTGCGCTCCAGGATCATGGAGCGCATACGGTCCTTGCCCCAGGCGGGCACCCAGCGCACGTCCTCGCAGGCGGCGATGGCCTCGTCCTTGAAGCTGTCCACGGAGCAGAACCACTGGGGGGTGGCGCGGAAGATGATGGGCTGCTTACAGCGCCAGCAGTGGGGGTAGCTGTGGACGATGTCCTCGCTGGCGAACAGAGTGCCGTTGTCCTTCATATCCTGCAGGATGACGGGGTTGGACGCATCGGTGGTCATGCCCTCGTACTTGCCGGCGTAGGCGGTGTGCTTGCCCTGATCGTCCACGGGCACCACCATGTCCATGCCGTAGCGCTTGCAGGTCACATAGTCGTCGGCGCCGAAGCCGGGTGCGGTGTGGACGCAGCCGGTACCGGAGTCCATGGTGACGTAATCCGCCAGCACCAGGCGGGAGGTCTTGGGCAGGAAGGGATGGTCGGCCAGCATGTTCTCGAAGAAGGAGCCGGGGTGCGTCTCCACGATCTCGTAGCAGTCAAAGCCGCCGATCTTCATGACCTTTTCGACCAGTGCCTCGGCCATGATGTACATCTCGCCGTTGGGCGCCTTGACCACGGCGTAGCTCTCGTCGGGGTGCAGGGCGATGGCCAGGTTGCCGGGCAGGGTCCAGACGGTGGTGGTCCAGATCACGAAGTACAGCTTGCTGTGGTCCAGATGGCCCAGCTTGCCCTGATCGTCGTGCATGGGGAACTTGACATAGACGGTGGTGCAGGGATCATCCTTATACTCGATCTCCGCCTCGGCCAGGGCCGTCTCGTCGTGGGGGCACCAATACACGGGCTTCAGGCCCTTGTAGATGTGACCGTTCTGGTACATTCTGCCGAACACACGGACCTCCTGGGCCTCGAAGCCGGGATCCATGGTCTTGTAGGGGTGCTCCCAGTCGCCCACCACGCCCATGCGCTTGAAGCCGTCGCGCTGGACATCGATGTAGTGGTCGGCAAACTCATGGCAGGCGCTGCGGAACTCAGAGACGCTCATGGCCTTGTGGTTCAGCTTGTTCTGCTTGATGATGGCGGACTCGATGGGCATACCGTGGTTGTCCCAGCCGGGGATATAGGGGGTATAGTAGCCGCGCATCGCGTACATGCGGGTGATAAAGTCCTTCAGGGACTTGTTCAGAGCGTGGCCCATGTGCAGCGCGCCGTTGGAGAACGGAGGGCCGTCGTGGAGGGAGAACAGAGGCTTGCCCTCGTTCTTCTTCAGCAGCTCATTGTAAAGGTCCAGCTCTTCCCAGTGCTTCAGCATCTCCGGCTCGCGGGCGGGCAGGCCGGCGCGCATGGGAAAGCCGCTTTTGGGCATATTCAGTGTCTTCTTGTACTCCATGTTGCTTCTCCTTTATCTGAATAGTTTTGAAAACAAAATAAAAAGCGCCTTTGTCTCGTTCAAGAGACAAAGGCGCGGAAAAACGTCCTCTGCGGTACCACTCTCGTTGCCGCCGGGGCGGCCACTCATCCCCCACGGAATGGGGCGGGGAGAAGGTAACGGCTCCCTTGCCGTCCGCGCTTACTCGGCGAGCTTTCAGGCGGATGCTCCGGGGTGATGTTCGGTGTCCCTGTCCCGTCCGCCTTGCACCAAACGGCGGCTCTCTTCGCGTGGACATGAGGCACGGCCTGTCCCCTTCATCGCAGCTTTCAATATTGCTGACAATGTAGCACGGTTTTGAAAAAATGTCAAGAGGAAAGCGGAAAAAGGCGGCACACAGCCGCCTTTTTCAGTTAAATTATCCGATAATCCCGCTGGGCCAGGGCCTGCTCCCGGCGTATTTTCTGGGTAGCCAGCGCCTCCTCCAGGGCCACGATGATGCTGTTGGACACCAGAAAGCCGCGGGGCGTCAGGCGCCAGCCGTTCTCCGTTCGGGCGGCCAGACCCGTGCGCTCATACTGCACGAACAGATCCTCCATGGGCTGGAACCGCTGGCGGTAGGTCGTCTCGAAATACCGGCGGTCGATGCCCTCCGCCGTGCGGAGGGACAGCATGACGTACTCGTAATCCCGGGTCAGCGTAGCGTCGGACTCGGACTCCGACAGGATCAGGCGACCGCTTATGTAGCTGTCCAGGTCCCGGACGTAGGCGTAGCGCACGCCGCCGAAGTCGGAGTAGGCGCCGGGGCCGAAGCCGGCATACTCCTCCATGTGCCAGTATTTCAAATTGTGGCGGGAGGCAAAGCCCGGCTTGGCGAAGTTGGATATCTCGTACTGCTCATAGCCGTTCTGCGCCAGAACCGTGACGGCGTAGAGATACATATCCGCCTGGGCATCGTCGTCCGGAAAGCACTCGCTGTCCCGGCGGTCATACAGGGGCGTGCCGGGCTCCAGCTTCAGGCCGTAGCAGGAGATATGCTCCGGGGCCAGGGCGATGACGGCGGCGAGGGTGTCCTCCCACTGCTGCATGGTCTGGCCCGGCAGGCCATAGATCAGGTCCATACTGAGGTTTTTGAACCCGGCCTTCCGCACGGCGGCCACGGCCTCCTGCACCTGGGCAAAGGTATGGATGCGGCCGATGGCGCGAAGCAGGCCGTCATCCGCCGACTGAACGCCCAGAGATATCCTGTTGAAGCCCGCCCGACGCAGCGCACGCAGGGCCTTGACGTCACAGGCGGAGTCCGGGTTGGCCTCCAACGTGATCTCGGCGTCGCGGGCCACAGGGCAGCGCTTGCGGAGGGTCCGCAGCAGCTTTGTCAGGCGGTCCGGTCCCAGATAGCTGGGGGTACCGCCGCCGAAGTACACCGTGTCCACCCGATGGGCAGCAGTGCGGGGCGCGACCTCCTCGATATGGCGCAGCAGGGCGGCGGTATAGGCGTCCATCTTCTCCTCGCTGCGGGGCAAAGAGTAAAAGTCGCAGTAGGCGCATTTCTGGCGGCAGAAGGGGATGTGGATATAGAGCCCGAGAGGGGCTTTTTCTTTCTGCATATCAGCGTACCTGAGGCGGCAGTATGGTCACAGCGCCGTAAAAGCAGTTGACCTTGCAGCTGCGGCAGCCGATGCAGTCATCTTGACGGACCTCATAATAGCCGTCCGGCCGCAGGTCGATGCACTTCATGGGGCAGAACATGGCGCACCAGCCGCAGCCAGTGCAGCTCACCGGGTCGATCACCGCCAGCTGGACCGCCTTGCGCCCGAAGGGATGGGCAGGGTCGTGCATAACTGACGCCCTCCTTTCCTGAGATCACCGTATTATTATAGCCGTTTTCATGAGTTTTGACAAGTATAGCCGCGGCGGAAGCGGCACATATTACCGGCGAAAGGATGTGATGGCGTGACACCTAAGGAATATGACGCGCTGGTACGGCAGCTGTCGCCCAGCTCACCCATCGGCAAGGACACGGCGCTGGCCTTTGTCGTCGGCGGTGGGATCTGCACACTGGGACAGCTGATCGCCAACGGCTGGCAGGCGCTGGGGCTGACGCAGCAGGAGGCGGCCTCCGCCACCTCGGTAACGCTGGTGTTCCTGTCGGTGCTGCTGACGGCGCTGGGGCTGTACCACCGGCTGGCGCGGTACGCCGGGGCAGGCACGCTGGTGCCCATCACCGGCTTCGCCAACGCCGTAGCCTCGCCGGCCATCGACTTCCGGGCGGAGGATTGACCTATAATAGACATACAGTCGGTTCTATAGAGTGAGTATGCTGATTTAGTCCAAAATCAAAGCTTCCTCCCGACTTATCATTTGCACGCATTCACCTTAAATGGTGGGTGCGTGCTTTTTTTGTTTTCAATGCATTTTCATAATACCTCATCAGCTTATTTTAGTCGATGGGGAAATTTTTCTTTTTTGAAGGGTGGTCAAAAGGGGTGCCATTTCTACATTCATTACGAGAGGTGCATTCGAGGTGTTTTATGACTTGCCGACCGCAGACTCTCAACCTGTTACCACAGCACTGTACCTTGAAAACCGAATACGATTCCAAGACATCACCGTGTTCGAGCCACTATGAGCAAGTGAAAGGGGCTTGGTCAAGCTCCATTGCGACGACAGCACGGGAAAATAATGGTACACTCGTCCGGCTAGGCCTCAAACCGAGGGACGACGCACCCACAAGCATGGGCCGAGGCTGAAATGCCTGTGTCCCCCTGACCAGGGGACTTGGAATCGACTCTATTTATAACTCTGTCAGGAAGGAGGTGTATGAGATGAGCTGCACACAAAAACAACAGTTGGTGTGCTTTCCGAAGGTAAGAGTTTATAAGCCGTGGTTCCGACACTTCAATGATCACAAGGATTTCCGGAACGAAGGAACTGTCCATCTATTCAGTCTCATGGCGCTCTTCAGCTACGCTAATTTCCGATCCAATGAACGCGTGATCAATGGCGACCGATATATGGAGGCACCGGGTCAGTGGATCTGCAAGCTCGGGGCATTGCCCAGAATCCTTCGAGTCCACTCCAAGGCTCAGGCGCTTGAGCTGATGGAGTACTTCCAGAATCATGGATTCCTTATCTTTGAGATCTTGGATGAGGAAAAGGAAATACTCCGCTTCACGATTGCCGATTGGAAAGAGCACTGCACACACCTACAGTATAACTATTACAGCTATAAAGGATCGGGATTCTTTTTCTTCCCGCTGCCTGTCGGCAGACTGCTTCTGAAGACAGCACGAAAGGAAGTCGGAATTGTATTCAGTGAATTGGACGCCATCATGGATATGTGGCTCCACACAATCCTGAATGACCCCCAAGTGCGAGGATCTGAGTATATGCCAGTTGTCTATTACTCCAATATGCGAGGTATGCCGCTGCTCTCATATACTTACCTTGCTCGTCGTTGGGGCTGGTCCAAGTCCCGAGTCGGACGCTTCATGTTGAAGGCCGGCGAATATGGAATTATCAGCCGTGTGAGTTTTTCCAGCTCACGCGGCTCTGTCATTTCAATGTGCCGCTATCGTGAGATGATCTACGGTGAAGACTGTGAGGAACTCGAGCTAAGCAGGATTGGCGAGATCATTGGTATTGCTAAGGCGATTGATGTGGTGGAAGCAGACGACAGCAAACTCGATATCAGCGTCGAGTCTCGCGTCCCGCCAGAGAAAACAATAGGCAAAGCCAGAAAGTCCTTGAAAATACAGGTGTTTCTGGTGGTTCGCTCCTCTTTTTTTGCTCGGCAGATTCCATTAGTCTTCTACAGTTCTTTAGACTGGGAGATGTCTGAACAGGAGAAGAGTAGTCGTGACCCGCCCAAAGAATCCACACCCGGAAAGGAGATGAAATCATGACCTCTGACAGCACACCCGTCTTTGCGCTTGAGAAGGAAGCGTTGAAGACTGAGATTGAGACTGGCCTTCAGGTTGGCGTAGATCATCTGGAGGACAAGCCGATGAAACGCAAGCCTATGGAAAAGTATCACAACACCAGGCACTTGCTCAAGCAATACCGCAAGGTGGCCTATGCGATCCAGATCTCGGAGTCTGACATGAATGTCAGGATGGAGATGGAACATGGCACCCGGCTTTCCACACTGGAGGTCAATGCAGAGCTTGCGGGGGTTGATTTATCCGGCTCAAAGCTTGAAGGATACGCACGCACGGTCATCCGGAGCAAGAATATGCTCCAGATCATCAAAAACGCGCTGAACACGGTAAGGCTGGATCCGGATCATGGGGAGTTGATGTACCAGATCCTCTATCTCACCTACTTCTCGGCGAGGAAGCTGGCCAACCGTGAAGCGATCCTTGCAGAGCTCGAGCGAATAGGTTTCCAAATGTCGATGGTGACTTATCACAGTTACCTCAATATGGCGATCAAAGCCATAGACCGCATTTTATGGGGTTATACGGCTCGTGATTGTATGGAAATCATCAAGCAATTTCTGCCCTGAACTAAAATTGAACTATTTCCGAACTGTATTTGAAGTCCTGCTTAATTGCATCTGTATTCCATAAATGCTAAGATGATAGCGTCGAAAAGTTTCATCGATGGACGGCCCTCTGCTCTGCCGGGGGCTTTTTTCATGCATAAGCCAGGAGTTTGGGTCGCACTGCCCAAGCCCCCGGCTTTTCTTTTCGGCTCTAGTTGAAAGGAGGACTTCCCAGTATGAATCAGAACAAACCTGCCGTCGTCAAGAAACTGCAGGAGCGATTCAGAAATGTAAGCGTTGGTCGTGGACTGTATATGGCATTTGTGATACCTACGATGCTGAGCATGTTTTCCACTCGTGCTTTTGCCGCGGATACCATTTGGACGAAGGCAAGTGCGATCATGCAGGATGTGTATACGCAAATCCTCAGTATCAGCACTATTGCCGCAGTTGTTACGGCTGCCGTTGCGCTTCTTCTGATGAACTTCTCCAGATCCGGACGGACGGTTGACGAGTCCCGTGCCTGGTTGAAGCGGATCATCATTACTTGGGCTATCCTGAATAGCCTTGGCTTTATCATGGCCTATGTGACGCCTTTCTTCGCCGGTGGCACTTGGACGCCTTAAAGGAGAAACAAGACATGAAAAAAAGCATCATCTGCTTGGTATCCGGTATCGTCGCTGGTATCGCCATGTGCTTGACAGCGGCTTACTTCCTGCCTGAGAGCAGCTTCGACGACGAGTTGGGCTGCTTCTGATCTGACGCAGGAGGTGTTACATGGGTATCTTAGACAGCATTGTTGAGTGGATTGCCACGCAGATCATGAACCTGCTGGACCTGGTCACAGGATCCGTTCTTGGAGCGCTGGGTTGTGACATGAGCACTTTCTTGCGTTACTTTCCAGCCGCTGAGACGCTCTACGAAGTCTTTGCAGCGATTGCTGTTGGCTTTATCCTTTTGAACCTCGTGTGGCAGCTCTTCAAAAACTTCGGGCTTGGTGTGGGCCTTAGTGCGGAGGACCCTACCAAGCTTGCTATCAAGTCTATCCTCTTCATTTTTCTGGCATTGTTTGCCGATCAGATCATGGTGCTCATCCTGGGAATCGCCGGCACACCATATGACTGGGTTGTCGATACAGCACTACCTCCCATTGAGTTTTCCAACTTCGGTAGCGTGCTTACGGTGATAGTCGGATGCCTCGCCTCCGGATCCGTGAGCCTTATTGTTTTGATCCTTGTGATCATCATTGCCTGGAACTATATCAAGCTCCTGTTTGAGGCAGCGGAACGATATATCCTTGTCGGAGTTCTGATCTATACGGCGCCCATTGCGTTTGCGACAGGTGCGTCAGAAAGCACATCTAATGTATTCAGCGCGTGGTGCCGAATGCTTGGTGGTCAGCTTTTCCTTTTGATCATGAATGCATGGTGCCTGCGCCTGTTCACAAGCATGGTTGGCAACTTCCTTGCCAATCCGCTGTCCATATGAGGAGGTAGACATGAAGCGAAAACGCATATTTACAATCCTTGTGCTCGTGCTGCTCACCTGTGCTCTGTCCACAACTGCTTTTGCCATCGATGAGAGTGAAGTGGAAAGTGCCATTGCAGCGTCCAGTCAAGAAGAAGTTGCCGGCAATATCTTCATCTGGTTCCTGTGTGCCATTGGGTTTCTCAAAGTGAGTCAGAAGATTGATAGCTTCATGGCTTCCCTAGGAGTCAATGTTGGCAGGACAGGAGGAAGTATGCTGGCAGAACTCATGGTAGCCGGCCGTGGTATCGCCACTGCTGCAGGTGCATTTGGAAGCACGGTTTCTAATCGTCACTCCTCGCACGGTACACACAATGGTGGTCAGGCAGCCGGCGCAGCATTCACCGGTGGCGGAAACGGCCTTGTCGGGGTCACCAAACGAGCTGTGGGTAATGCTGCAGCATCAAGTGCAACAGGCACCGGATCTGGTCTTAGCAACATGATCGGTGGTGCTATGTTCGGCTCCAGCTTAGCAAGCGGGGGCAAGTTCGCAACTAGTGTGATCGGAGCTGTTGCAAAAGGAGATATATCCTCTGTCGGTTCGATCACCGGAGAACAGGCGTCGGAAGCATTGACCAGTTATCTTGGCTACTCAAGTGCTGCGGCGAGTGAGATACAAACGGATGATCCGGTCACAATTCCCATGGCGCCTGCCCCAATGAACGGCGAAGATGTTGTCACCCTCGATGGAGGATCAGCAGCCGGTGTTATCCCACCCGAAACTCAACCGGGGGCGGCGCCCAGTGCCCCCAACCCGGTGGTTTCCTCTCCTGTGGGAGCAAAACCAGTTTCTGAAGGAGGCGCATTGACCGGCGTGATCACAACTGCTACGCACACAGCTTCTGCCACCCCCACGGCCCCATCTCCCGGCACTGTCCGCGAGGGGGCTGGTGTTCCCAGTTCGCCTCCCACATTCCGCAATGTCGAAATTGGCGGAGGCCGCATCACAGGACACGAAGTTGCTCCTGATGGTCAGTCTGAACGGGAGTTCGCTATGTATAGCACAGAGCAATACATGGCCCCAACTGGCCCGTATGATACAGTCCAAACAGTAGACGGTGCCTCGTGGTATCGGCAGTATGCTCAGCCCAAAGTTGAGAAAACGCCCTATACCGATGAAGGTGACAAGATTAGGTATGAGGAACGCATCGTTTCTCAGATGCCGCCTGTTCCCAAAAGAAAGGACAAAATCTAATGAGTGATGAAAAAAGTCAGCAGCAAACATCGACCGAATCCACAGTTGCGGGTGCCGCAAAGACTGGCAAAGCAATTTCTAATATTGCCAAGGGCGCCGCTGCAGGTGGTGCTCATGGTGCGGCAATTGAAGCCGGGAAGTCATCTGCAAAATGGCTGATTCCGTTGATCGCGGCAGTTTTGTTGCCTCTAATTCTTGTAGCTATGCTTCCTTCTATCATCTTCGGATCATTATTGGGCGATGGGACGGACACCCCGAATGGAATCTCGAGCGATGAAGTGTTAGTCCAAAATATGACAGCCATCAACGAGAGCATCAGTTCCATCCTCTCTGAAGGATTAACAGATGTTCTTGAACGCATTGATTCTGATTTTGCATCGTCCGGCTGTGATGGAAAAGAGATCAACAATCCCTTTGGCGCTGATGTGGTGTTTAATGCAAATGCGTTTGTTTCCCAGTATTGCGCACACAAGGACACAGATATTGCATCTATTTCCAAGGAAGATATGGAGGCTTTGCTCACCGCTAATAAGGATAAGCTCTACTCTTTTGCTTTCACGGATGAAGAGCGAGAAATTTCCCCTGAGCAAGGTGACGAAGACTCGGGCGAAACCATTCATGAGACCATTCGGATCTATACCATCTCCTATAATGGAGAAGCGTATTTTGCCGATCAGGTCTTCCACCTGTCAGACGATCAGAAACTCCTTGCAAGCCAATATGCGCAAAACTTGACTGTCCTCTTGGGCGATGGAATTTACCAAGGTCTAAGTGAAACAGAGTTCTCAGCAATGGACCTATCCTACGACGGGATCGTTTTTGCTGACGGCGAAACACAGGTTGTCTATTACAATCAGTTAGATGAACGGTGGAAGTACTCGCCCTATGGTACAGATACGATTGGTGGTTATGCCTGCGGCCCGACTGCAATGGCCATAGTGATATCCAGTCTTACCTCAGAAACCATTGATCCACCTCATATGGCACAATGGGCATACGAGCACGGGTACTGGTGCAGCGGCAATGGTTCTTATCGTTCTTTGATACCAGGAGCAGCGCAAGCGTGGAGCCTGAGTGTCGATGGCTGCACAGCTTCTGAACCACAGCGTATCATTGATGCGCTTGCAGAGGGCAAGTTAGTCGTTGCACTCATGACGAAAGGCCATTTTACATCGAGTGGCCATTTCATTGTCCTGAGAGGCTGCACATCCGATGGGAAGATACTCGTCGCAGATCCTTCCAGTTATAAGCGCTCCGAGAAGAGTTGGGATATGTCCATTATCCTCAACGAAGCTAGTAAGCGCACTGGATCCGGTGGGCCGTTTTGGATCATCGGAAACTGACAATAGAATAGAGGCAGAACATGAGCAAACCGAATGAAGATCGGGATGTCTACTATATCCCACCAAACTTTCTCACAAGTGGGCGCTTATTTGGCGGCATGATTCGAGCACGCAATGCGATTGAAGCTTGCGTGCTCGTCTTATTAACAGGTGTCCCCATTATCAAGTTGCCCTTTTCCCTTACTACACGGATCATCATTTTGTGCCTGGTGTCTCTGCCACTTGGAATCTTTGGTGTGATTGGATTTGAAGGTGATTCGCTTTCTGAGTTTGCTGTTAACTGGGTGCGTTGGCTCATCCATCGCAGGACACTATACCGATCAGACACTCCGGTTCCAGAGGCACCTGAAAAACCAATGAAGGCTGTGTCGGGAATGTCGGCACCTAAGCCGCCCGAGCAGTTAGGGATCAAGATCAAGGAGAACCCCAAGAAGCGGAAAAAGCGCAACCCTGTGAAGAAACCCCATAAAGCAAGCAAGCACAAATCATCAGTTGCAAAGAAAAAGCAGCCCCTCCACGCAGAGGACTTCATCCCGGTCAGAGATATCCGAAACGGCATTATCGAGACTACAGATGGTCGCTATCTCCGTGTGATCGAGGTGGAGCCGATCAACTTCTTGCTCCGTAACATTTCCGAGCAGAAGAACATCGTCGCCAGCTTCGCAAGTTGGATGAAGATTTCTCCTGTAAAGGTCCAAATCAAAGTGCTGACAAAAAAGGCCGATATCGGCAAGCACCTCAATACCATTGAGCGTGAAATGGAGGCAGAGGATAATCCCAAGTGCCGGGATCTCCAACTGGACTACTACCATCTAATCCAGACGATCGGTTCCCGTGAGGCCATCACACGACGCTTCCTCGTCATCTTTGAGTATGAGGCAGTCACCAATCGTAAGCCGGAATACGCAGAGATTGT
>CDYR01038199.1_pt1 | contig 149560 bp, 150 predicted proteins | sample 557691 | NCBI WGS metagenome assembly CDYR01 (sample SAMEA3182103, study PRJEB8094) | gut metagenome | biome: human; feature: gut; material: Stool; isolation source: human stools | place: Canada | collected 2013-02-19 | reverse complement strand
TAAAGCATTGAAAATTTCCATGTCTTTGTCGAAAAATGCGAAGTGGTCTGCCCTCTTCAAAGTGATACACACCGGAAAAATATGCTGTGGTGTCGTATTTACAGAAATATAATGCTTTGAGTTGATTGTAGCACACAGAAGTAAGCTTGTCATTATATTTTTATATTTCAGCTACCTGCTATTCCAAAAACGACTCAAACCCATAACAGCTTTTCTCAAATCCATACTTCTCATAAAATGTATGTGCAGCTTTTCGAGGCATACCTGAATCCAATATGATTGCCTTGCAGCCACGCGCTTTGGCAAGCTTCTTAACATGATCAACCATCAGCCTGCCATATCCCTTTCCCCTATATTTTTCATCTGCCCTGCATTAGTCACTATAATGGTTTGACTGACGCCACATATTCGTTTAGCTTCGCTCTTATCTCTTCAAACTGCTTTCCTGTAACCTCATTATCCGACTCAAATGCCATCATTTTGTCAAGATATCCACGCTCATTTGCTATCTGAAGACTGATAGGATAAACCAGCTCAAATGTCAGTGCAATATGCCCTGCCACATGGTCTACCACGGTCTTTTTGCAGGAACGAAGTACTGCGTGCCTCTCATCAAAGGCAGCCATAACCTCAGGACTTACCTGCGAATTTTTCAGTTCCTCCGTCGTCACATTATATATATCCTCTGCCGGAGTATCTACATTTACCCTGAAAATATCCACCTTATCAGCATCCCTTAGTATATTGCAAAACATAACCGTATACTCGTCAAGCCTCTCATCTATTCTGAAAGCACTGTGATTTCTTATCGCATTTTCAACAATTATGCCGTATTTATCATCATGAAATCCATCCACATATGTGTCGATAAGACCTTCCTTAAACAGCAGGTCGGCTCCAAAATTGGCATGATCAACAGACTGTACATCGTTAAATGTGTTATAACGCTTAATCTGTTCAAATCTTCCGACATCATGCAGCATCCCTGTGAGCCATGCCACATCTGTCTCATATTCATCAAGCTTTAAATCCCTTGCTATCAGCTCGCAAAGCTCCGCTACCCTATAGGTATGGTCTATTTTGAGCTTAATCTTTGGGTCTGTGGCATTGTATCCTGATGTGTACTCTGCGAATGTATTTTTTACTCGTTCTCTATCTATTATCATGTTTATTATCCTTTCAAAAAACCGGTTTATCTGTGGCTTCATTGCTGCTGTTTTAACTCCCATCGCACCACATCGCTATGAGGATTAACTCTGGCAAGTCCAATCTCCGTAATTGCCGCTTCAAAAGGCACAAAGCTTTCCTGCATTACTGAAAATGCCATCTGCATCTGTTCCCTTGTCAGTGTCTTTCCAAGTGTAATATGTGGCAGCCAGCTCATTGGCTTGTAATATCTGCTCACTGTAGATTCCGGAATGCTTTTCACCTCATCAAATACTTTTTCCGATAAATCCTGCAAATATCCGTTAAGCACCGGCGTGGCATAAAATACATATGGCAGCAATTGTCCAACTGACACAATGCTAATCGTCCCATTAGAAAGTGAATTTCGCAGATTATCCATTGCTCCCAATAAAGCATTTTCACTTCGGGCTTCTATTGCCGATATCGTCATGTGTGGCGGTACATTGTTATCCACCATGAATGAATTACCTGTTTTCTCAGCTATTTTATTTATATATCGTTGTAAAATATGAACTGCCGTCTTGTCAAAATATACAGATACAAGATACATCTACTTTCCCCTGTCATATAAAAATCATGCCCCAACACACATAGGTCGGGGCAATTACTGTTATACTTTTAAGCTATCAAACTACACCAATTCAGGAATTTTGTAGCCCGCTTTTTGCATTGCGTCTACGAAGTCATCTAATGACATACTTACTCTCTTTGCGCCCACCTCGGGCTCTAATATACCATCCTGAACAAGTGAATATACTTCAAGGCATCTTCCTTGTTGCAGTCCTTGTTGTATCCCCTCCTGAATGCCAAGCTTTTTATGATCATCCCATGCCTTACACATATTTACCACCTCTTCCTTTTCATCATACTTAATGTCAGTTCCTACAAACAGATTGATAGCTGCTACTGTCTCAACGTCAACCCTTGTGAAGGTTTCGTCGTTTGTAATTAAATCATTCAGCTTTTCCTCATCTGACGCATTTTTCAATAACTCAAACAATGGCCTGAGCCCTGTCTCGAACTTGGAAAAGTCTGTAATCTCCAGTGGATTCAGCAAATTAATCCTGTAATCATTGATGAATGGGAGTATTCTTTCATCCATCTGTGGCATCATCTCTGCAAGGCTTCTTGGCCCATCCCACTGTGTAGTTCCAAGATACAGTGTGATTGTAATCACCGGTGTCAGCTTATCATCAAGTGTAAAGCCTGACAAAAACTCGTCCGAAGACCTGTAATCCTTATTTTTCCGGTGGCGTTTCTTTGCCTCGTTGACCTGCTCTCCGTAATTCAATGCATCATAAATCATAGTTTTAACAGGCATCGCATAATGAATGTCTGTCTGCGCTTCTGCTCCAATTAAGATAACATACATTTGCCCTGTATGCTTCACGGAAACACTTTTTAGCAAATCTCTCCATTTCTGCTTAACAATCTGCTTCTTATCAATACCGAAAACTGATAGCACCTCTGTGGTGTCACATTCCTTTAAATCCTCCGGTTTGATAACCTTCTCTCCGTCAAACAATACATAATTACAGATTTCACTAAACCTCGTATTGTCCGACAAATACTCCTTTGCCTTCGAGTCCTTTGTACCCAAATTAACCTCCTCTTCTTGCGTGAGCAGGAAAATTTGAAGTCGAATAAAAATACTGTATACTTATGCTTTCCACGTATATGATGTGTACAATAATCACTTATATAAAAGCCGGCAAAATCCCCACACCCCGCTTTTATCGCAATGTTTTCACATCTGACATTTCAATTTTCCTGCTATTAACTGGTAACATAAAGCATTGAAAATTTCCATGTCTTTGTCGAAAAATGCGAAGTGGTCTGCCCTCTTCAAAGTGATACGCACCGATAAAAAATATGCTGTGGTGTCGTATTTACAGAAATATAATGCTTTGAGTTAATTGTAGCACAGAGGAAAAGACTTGTCATTATCTTTTTGCCTCTTCCCGGCTATTCTTCAAGGTAGATGCAGCTCCCTCTCCGGCAAAATATTCCTTCACCAGCTTTACAACTACACCCGAAAGCAAAAATACCGCGATAAGGTTTGGTATGACCATAAGGCCATTGAAGGTCTCCGCTATGCTCCACATCAATCCGAGGTTCATTGTCGCACCGACTATCGCAACGAGCGAATATACTACCATGAACAGCTTATTTGCCTTAGTTCCGAATAAGAACTCTATGCATCTGGTTCCGTAAAGCCCCCAGCCTATGATGGTTGAAAATGCAAAACAGCACATGGCAACCGCTGTAAAGATTGATACCCAGCCGCCGTAGGTGGATGTAAATCCGCTGATGGTAAGCTCTGCGCCTGCTGCTTCTCCATAGCCCACAGAAACTCCGCTGCAAAGTATGACAAGCGCTGTGAGTGTACATATCACGATAGTGTCCACAAACACCTCAAATATGCCAAAGAAGCCCTGCTTTACAGGCTTTTTAGTGTCTGCACAGGCATGTGCGATAGAGCCTGTTCCAAGACCTGCTTCGTTTGAAAAAATTCCTCTGGAAACTCCCTTTTTCATGCTCATAAAAAAGCTTCCTACTGCTCCGCCTGTCACTGCTGACGGATTGAACGCGCCCTCTATTATGGCTCCGAATACGCCCGGTATAGCTTTAAAGTTGACGATTACTACTCCAAGTGCCAGCAGAATATACATCACTGCCATAAATGGCACAAGCTTTTCAGTAACCTGGCCTATACGCTTGATTCCTCCAAGCAGAATAAGCGCAATGAGAGCGGCAAGCACTATTCCTATTATGAGATTGAACGTTGATGCCGACTCTTTTGAAATTATATCGTAATTATATAAAGCTGAATCAATCGCTGTGGTTATGGTGTTTACCTGCGTAGCGTTTCCTGTACCGAACACGGTGAGCACGCCAAACGCTGAGAACAGATATGCCAGCCAGTGCCAGTGCTTTTTAAGACCGTTTTTAATATAGTACATAGGGCCGCCTACCAGATCGCCGTTTGCATTTCTCTCATGAAAATGTACAGCAAGTGTGACCTCCGAGAACTTGGTGCACATGCCCAGAAGTGCTGAAATCCACATCCAGAACACCGCACCCGGTCCGCCTATCGCGATGGCTCCCGCAACTCCTGCCACATTTCCTGTACCGACCGTCGCCGCAAGTGCCGTACACACTGCCTGAAACGGTGTGAGCGCTCCGTCAGATGCCTCACGTTTTTTGAGCATCCTGCCAAGAGTAACCTTCATCGCATATGGAAACTTTCTAATCTGAATAAATCCCGTTCTGAAGCTCAAAAGCAGCCCGACACCTATGATACATATCATCGCAGGCACGCCCCAGATAAAATTGTTGACCACGTCATTGACTTTTTCTATTACTGATAACATCTTTTTCTCCTACTGAATTTAGTGTAACGTATAAAGTATAACACGGTTTGTACAATTTTTTATATATTTAATTTTATTTTTTTGAAGTTTTTCTTTATAAAAAACACCCGGATATAGCAATTTATCTATATCCGAGTGTTTATTTTTGTATAATATATACAGGATATCCCTCTACAGTCCCTGTGTCATCTTGTAATCTATAAGTGTCATAAGCGATTCCGACTCTATGGCGAGCTGCTCACACTCCTCAATCCACTTATCGTAGGCTTCACTCGCCTCATCCTCCGGCTCCTTTGCTTCGAGCGCCTCCATCATGGCATTGACCTCGGCAAATTCTGCCTTGATATCCTCTAAGAGAGAGTCTTTTGTTGATTTCATAGTATCCTCCCAATTTGATTTAACGTAAAATATATTTTTATGATTATTTCACAAAAATTTCATTCTATAAAGTGTGGCTCAAGCATCTCAAGCTCCGCCACATCTATGCAGTTTGGAATCGTGCCGTCTATCACGTCCTGCTTACACTCTGCGTAGTCAAACCACTTTACAGAATCGATTTCCTCCTTCTGCACGGTGATGTCCGCTTCGTCCACATCGAGCCACAGAAGAAACACCTTGCTTATCTGGTTGTCCAGGAATCTTTCTCCGTGAAACACCTCGTCTGCATGGTGTCTGTGCAGTCCACAGTCGATAAGCTGTTTGGGCTCTATTGTCAGGCCCAACTCCTCCCTAAGCTCTCTGAGCGCAGACGGTATATAGTCCACGCCTGCCGGTATGTGTCCCGCACTTGATATGTCGTAGCAGCCCGGAAAGGAGTCTTTTTCCATGCACCTTTTCTGCAAAAGTATCTGTATGGAATTTCCACGGTGTCTGACTATCCAGACATGCGCAGTCCTATGAAGTATATTGTTTCTGTGCGCCTGCTTGCGCTCTACGGTCTGTCCTGTTGGATTTCCCTGCTCGTCCACTATATCAAAATATTCCATATGAGACTCCTTTCTTGTCGCTTACGTCCGGATCACTCGATAGGTGCTCCTGCCGGCATTGGCTTCTCCGGTGTCAGGAGTGCGAGATTGCCCTCTGCATCCTCTGCGCACAGCAGCATTCCCTCTGATAAAACACCTGCGAGCTTAGCCGGTTTTAAGTTTACAAGAACCATTACCTTCTTGCCTACCATCTCCTCAGGAGAATAGTACTTTCTGATGCCTGATACTATCTGCTTTGTCTGGTTTCCAATCCTTACCTGTGAGCAGAGAAGCTTCTTTGACTTCGCAACTGCCTCACATTTTACGATTTCACCAACCTGGAACTGAAGCTTTTCGAAATCATCAAATGTGATTTCTTCTTTTGCTTCCACATCCATAGGCTCAAGATCTGCACCATCTGCGGCATTTTCACCTGCACCACAGCCACATGCTGCCTTACCCTCAACTGCAGCAAGCTTAGCCTGCTCAGCCTCAAACTCTGCTTTCTGTACCGCCTGGATTTTCTCTACCTCAGGCATCACATCCTCAGCCTTTAATCTGCCGAAGAGAATCTCAGGTTTGTCTGTAACCTTTGTGCCGCTCTCATAAAGACCAAATTTGTCAAGGTCATCGAACTCACGGAGTGTTGTGTTAAGCTGTGCCACAATCTTTTCTGCTGTCTCCGGCAGGAATGAATGAAGCAGGCTTGCTCCGATTGTAATAGACTCTGTGAGGTTGTAAAGCACCTCAGCTAGACGATCCTGCTGTGCCTCGTCCTTTGCAAGCACCCAAGGTGTTGTCTCGTCGATGTATTTATTGCAGCGGCGGAAAAGTGCGAATACCTCTGTGATGGCATCCGCCACACGAAGTCCTTCCATTTTCTTTGCCACTTTATCTCTTGTGCCGGTAACAACAGCCTTAAGATCTGCGTCAATGGCAATTTGATCTGCATCGCCTGTTGCGCCTGTGCTCTTTACGATGCCGTCAAAATACTTATTGCTCATGGAAACTGTTCTGTTTACAAGGTTTCCAAGTATGTTTGCAAGGTCTGAGTTGAATCTCTCGATTACAAGATCCCATGTGATGATTCCGTCGTTCTCGAATGGCATCTCATGAAGCACAAAGTAACGTGTGGCATCCACGCCGAAAAGCCTGACCATATCGTCTGCGTAGATAACGTTTCCTTTTGACTTACTCATCTTGTCACCGCCCTGAAGCAGCCATGGATGTCCGAATACCTGCTTTGGAAGCGGAAGGTCAAGTGCCATAAGGAAAATAGGCCAGTAAATAGTGTGGAAACGCACGATATCTTTTCCGATAAGGTGCAGATCTGCAGGCCAGTTTTTCTTGAAAAGCTCTGATGATCCGTCAGGATCGTAACCGATTTTTGTAATATAGTTTGTGAGGGCATCAAGCCATACATACACTACATGCTTTGGATCGAAATCTACCGGAATTCCCCAGCTGAATGATGTTCTTGATACGCAAAGATCCTGAAGTCCCGGAAGCAGGAAGTTGTTCATCATCTCGTTTTTCCTTGAAACCGGCTGGATGAAATCAGGGTGTGTGTTGATATAGTCGATGAGTCTGTCTGCATATTTGCTCATCTTGAAGAAGTATGCCTCCTCCTTTGCAGGCTGTACCTCGCGTCCGCAGTCCGGACATTTTCCGTCAACGAGCTGTGACTCTGTCCAGAATGACTCACATGGTGTACAGTAAAGTCCCTCGTATGAGCCCTTGTAGATGTCGCCCTGATCGTAAAGCTTCTTGAAGATTTTCTTTACACATTTCTCATGGTCCTCATCTGTTGTGCGGACAAAATTGTCATATGATGAATTTACCATATCCCAGATTCTCTTTACCTCACCTGAAATCTGATCTACAAACTCCTTCGGTGAAATTCCGGCTGCCTCAGCCTTTTCCTGGATTTTCTGTCCGTGCTCATCTGTTCCTGTCTGGAAATATACGTCGTATCCCTCTGCTCTCTTGTATCTGGCGATTGCGTCTGCAAGGATGATCTCATATGTGTTTCCGATATGAGGCTTGCCTGATGTGTACGCAATGGCTGTTGTCATGTAATATTTACCTTTGTTTGCCAATTTAGTTTCCTCCTGTTTTTCTTAAAATGCGTATAAATACATAACTCCACCCTCAAATTCGCCTTTTCAAGGCTTCTCCGCTGCTTCGCAGCTACAATTTTCGGTCTCCGTTATGCCGTCTGATTTCGCATAAAGCACTTATGCAAACAAGTTTGCGCGTTCTTTATGCTCATCATACTTCTTTTATACGCTAAAAAACGCCTCCTCAGGAGAAAACTCCCAAGAAGACGATTATATCGTGGTACCACTTCTCTTCACGCAGCTATCAAAATCATCCGGCATCTTTTGCCGGCTCTGCTGCGCCTCTTTCCGCTATAACAGGCGGTTCCTGTCAGTATCTAGCTAATGGTTCGATACTGCTGCTCCAAAGCCATGTTCCTTCTACTTTAGGTCATCCCCTCTCAGCCTGTGTGGGATTTCTCTGTAAATCTGCCATAAAAGTACTCTCTTTTTCGTCGCTTTTATCTCATATATTTCTAGAGTAGCATGTGGCTTTTAAATTGTCAACTGTTGTAAGTCAACAAGAATAAGTTTATTGCAAATAATTAACTTTCAAGTAAATTACTTTGAAGTTAATTGTTGTGCCCTATTCAAACCTTACCGATAAACTGTACATATATTCGTTGTTTCCGATAGATGCCCCGGGCATTATAGCCTCAACATGATCCATTCCATAACTAATCCTCAAAAACTCAATTTCCTCTCCTTTTACTATATCTACATGCTCTTTCTCATCTGCCCATGCGCACATATATCCAGTCAGCTCCACATCATCTTCCATTAATTCAAATGTAGCCTTACCCTCGTCTACTGTTACACTTATCAAGTCATTTTTTTCATTACTGTCATTTTCTGATGAAACCTTAAGCACACTGTCTACAGTATTTGCCCTATATGAAACATTATCCGACTTAAAACCATATGTCATCACATCATGTTTATATTTTTTCTCACCTTTTTCATAACAGGTTATCATAACTGTTGCCTGACTTATGTTTTTATCTGTAGAATACTTATAAAGAACAAACGGACCTGCATCAACTAATTTTAATATTCTCATTTCCGCACTGTTTTCATCGAATGGCTCTATATAATTTGTCTCTACATGAAACCTTTTCCACAACAGATAGCCAGACAGCGAAGTTACCGCCACACATATGCACACCAGCACTGCTATTATAGCTTTCAGTCTGCGCTTTTTATAGTTGCCGTCCTTTGTCACATCAAGGATATTCTGCTCTGATTTTTCCTGCAGTTCTACCTGTTCGATATCTTCTCCCTCAACTACATCCTGCGAATAAAACGCTGTTTTGACATCATACCCATTTATCTCTTCCGGATTTACGTCAAAAAGCACTTTCATTATCTCTTCAGATTCATCAGTATGTTTAACTGTAATGATTTCCATTGTGACTGTAAGCTGATTATCAAACTCTATCCGGCTTGTATACAATCCATAATTATAATTTTCAGTAAGGCTTACGCTGTACTTTTCATCCTCATCTGATGTCAGAATCTTCTGCTATGTATCAGAAACTGTTATTTTGTCTCTTATCACAACACTGCTGCCCATGTTAAAAATTATAAAAATGGTCAATATTACTGCCTGTAAAACAACTATGCCGCCTGTTATGTATAAAGCTTTTCTTTTTGCCATACCTGCTCAATTTTTTCTCTATAACCTCATATCTTTTAGTATTCTCATCCCGCTTTTATAATAAATTTCTGTTATCTTTGCTGTAATTTTTGTACTATTAACACCTCTTCACCATCTAAAATCCTTCCATTTCTCTTCACTATAAGAGTCTCACCATTATATTCATCATTTAAAATTGGATAATGTCCGTTTTGTGCCTCGCCAATATCCAATGAAATTCTATTTGCACATGTTCTTTCTTCACCATTTATCACGTTATCCGAAACTATATAGTATGTATCATTTTTAGCAAACTGATATGGAAGCCAATACAATTTTGTCTTTTTACCTTTTTGTTGTGAAAACATTTGTGTCTTCGGTGTATAAGTCATTACCTTCACAAGCTGCATATCGTGTATGCTTCTGCCTGCAAATGTAAAAAATATCATTAGAACCCAAAAAACTCCGATTAAAATTATATTTAATACTTTAACTCTTTTTCCTTTACATTCACCTAAAATACTGTTATCTATCGATTTAACCACTACCATATATATAATTATTAATGGAATCATGAAAATAACAGCAGCAGGAAAAAACATTTTCCCAGTATCAGCAACTTTCGATATAAATATAACCAGATTTTGTTTTCTAATATCTTTAATAAAAAACATTGGCTGCTCAAGCATATTGTAACTGTCTGTAAATGAAAAAAGAAATAATGCCAGGACTGCCGGTTTGATTGTAGGCATAACTATATACCAGATTACTTTTATTATAGATGAAGTTTCCATTCTTGCCGCCTCTACATATGATTCATCTATACCTTTCAGATATTGGTAAACCATTACAACCACAAACGTTGAAAATGTCATAGTCAGCACAACACCTATTCTTGTATCCAGCATTCCCATATCCCTAAGTCCTATGTAATTTGGCAGAAGTGTTATCTGTGGTGGCATCAGCATTATAAGCCAGCAAATAAACACAAAACATTTCGTTATTTTGTTATTTATCATATACAATCCAAACGCACATGGTATACCAAGTATTATCTGGAGCAATGAAATGCATATTGCGTAGAAACACGAATTCCAAAATACTCTATAAAAGCTAAAACAATTAAATAATAATTCTTTCCATTTATCCATACTTATTGTATCCGTATAAAATGATCTCAAAATTGTCATCAATATGGGGGCGGCAAATAGTAATGCTATAATGCATAAAAATATATACCAGATTATTTTTTTCAATATTCAAATCTCCTTATCAATTTTGATAGGATAAGAACAATAGCCGTACATAATATTGTTGTAAAAATAGCTGATGTCGCAAGATTTTGATAATTAAGTTTTGAAAAACTATTGTTCATATAATACTGCAATGTATACGCATATTCCGGTGGATAATCTGATCCATAATACAAATAACTTTCCCGAAAAATTTTAAATGAATTAACAATTTCAAATAAAAAAACAAACACTATCACCGGAGATGCCATTGGAAACATGATTTTGGATATTATCTGTTTCCTATTTGCACCATCAAGTTGTGCAGCCTCATAGACTGACTTTGGTATTGATGCTAATGCTGACATAATAAATATTGTACACAATCCGAGATTTTTCCATATAAATAGAATATCCAAAGCCATACAATTATCATTCCATTTAAACACCATCCTCCATATAACGGATATAACTGCCGTAGGAACAGCCATAGGCAACATATATATAATCTTCATTCGTGGATTTTGAATATATATATCTGTGAAATATACTGCAATTACTGATGCCATAATTACCAATGGAATAACAGCATGTATCACCAGCAGACAGCTATTTTTTAATGCTAACCTGAAATATTGATTATTCATAGTACTGACATAATTCTTAAACCCGACAAATTCCGGTACAAACTGGCTTTTTATAAATGAATAATATATAACTTTTAAAAATGGAGTAAACGAAAAAATAATAATTCCTATTAAAAACGGAATAATACACAGTATACATTTTTGTCGCCATCCCAGACATTTTCTTTTCATGTTTTATCCCCATACCATTATTCGTTAAGATATGTATTTACTTTTCTTTCAAGTTCTTTAACCATGTCACTATATTCCATCTGTCCTCTGTTATAGCTTAAATAACAATCCCAAAACACATTTGACGGCATCTCAAACACCACAGCTCCATTTTTATAAATCTCTTTGAGAACACTTTCACTATTTTTGTTTAATGGATTATCCTTCTGCTGCATCATATATAAACATAAATTTGATATGTAACTTAATGTATTTTTCAAATTTTCAGAGTTTGGATTTACACATAAGAATATACAATTTCCGTAATTTTTCTCTACCACATTCCCATCTTTGTCTTTAACATATGGCATATTTTTTATAATTGCATTGGCTTTGTTTTCATCACTCATCTGATCTAACTCCCACGCATGTGCCATTTCAAATACATTTTCCTGATTATAATAGTCCTCAACAAATGTATGAAGGCTCTCCTTAGTATCGGGGTCATTATTCTTCATTAATTCACATATATATTTAAACTGTTCTGTATCATATGAAATCTCTTTGTTTTCTGTATATATTGCATTGTACTGTTCCAACATATACATTTGAAGCTGATATGCATTCAGACTATAACATCCATGTAAACTTGTATCCTCATACGCCTTGTCTGCTGCTTTTATCAGACTATCATAATCTTTATAAAAATCTTCTTCTATTCCAGCCTTTTTACAATTGTCTTCATTATACATTATAAACGGAATATCTATGGAAACAGGAATCATCCATATATCTCCGTCCTCTGTTGTTGCAGCTTCTTTTATATATGGATAACAACTATCCAAATACTCTTCCACATTATCCACATCCTGTAAATTGTAATATGCTCCCTGCCTTTTTATTCCCTCTGCATATGCTGCATCAGTTTTTACTTCACTAATATCGTATGTTGTATCCCCTGCTAAAATAGCCATTTCCATATTATCACTTTCCGGATGTTCAATACTCATCTCATATCCGCAACTATATAGATCTGTTTCATAATTATCTGAATAAACTTTTACAGGATCCTTGCTGCTGCTTTCTACTGAAATTCTGGCAATATCATTTTTATTACTATCAAGTATATAACATTCGCCATCGCGATATATCAGATCATTTCCATTTAATATTGCTATATTATCAGCTAAATCTCTCTTTCCACTATTATTTATGCTTCCCCCGATAAGCCTCATATCTTTACTATTTGCTGCATATACCTGACCATTGTCTATATCAACAGCTACGCAGAATTGATATCCCAACGAATCATTATATTGTTTTTCTCCCATAGTACCACTTTTGGTATCATACTCTACGAAATAATACCCTTTATCATCATGTGCATAATACATGATCTTTTCCGAGTTTATTTCCGCTTGTCCCACAATTCCATCTATATCTATCTTTGATGTGCCATATGTACTATAATCCAGTTTTATAGCATACTCGTCCAAATCCATATACCCATCATCGGCTACTGATATATTATCCATATTTTCCATATCGACATTATCATTCCAACAAACAAAGTATACTCCATCATCCATTGCGGACATATAAAATGGATTACTGATATCATCCGGCATCTTTATTTCATTTATAGTTTTATTTGATATGTCTATTTCTTTAAATGTAATTTTATCTCCCATGCTATACAAATATATCTTTCCATTGTATACATCCATAAGATTATACTCTGCAGTTTCCGTATCAATCTCATCTACTTTTTCCACAGAGTCATTATATTTAATAATTTTATTTTCATTCTCTTTTATTGTCCATACATCTGTTCCATCAACAGCAAAAGCAATAATATCTTCCAAATTATAGTAAATCAGATTGTTGCTCATCTGATAACTCTCTGTCTGATCTGATTCAACTTCTTTTTTATTATCAGCACAAGCCGACAACACCAGACATGTACAAACTAAAATAGCAACCGTTTTTCTTTTCATATATCCTCCTCATATCTATGGTTGCCAATTATAGAAAACGGCAGCCATAGATTTATATATAATAATCAATATTTACACAATCCGAACTCTTCCGGGCAATATTGATGAGTTCTAGAACACTGCCTAGGTACATTACTTCTTATAGCAACTCCACATCCAGAACAGACTATTTCGTGTGTTCTTACATATGTTTTTGTTGTACAATACACATTTGTATGAAGATAATGACTTCCTCTCAAAGTATTTTCAACAGAACCGCATACCAGTCTAGTTGATTTTGCAGCACATCCAGGTTTATGCGTTGCCGCCTGTACATTAATTCCCATACAAAATATGATACACAACGCAAGTATAACTGAACTTGTCTTTTTTAATATTTTTTTCATTAATTTTTTCTCCTTACATTTTTTGTTTGTAATAAGTGTTTGCGAAACGCCAAAAGCCACATAAATACGGCATTTAATTGTTCCTGTTTCTTTTGTTACTCATTTTCACGCTTCAACTGGAAGACCTCGTAAGCACCAGCTTTATCCAATACTTAAAGCTTTTCTGATTCAGCGTAGATTCTCAATCCCGACTGATATTATGTTCGATCACATGGTTGATATGACCGAACCGATATGTCAAAAACTTGATCCTCATCTGGCGGCTATGACCATCTTCGATACCTCTGGCATTGAAGCCCTGCTTCCTGTCCTGGTTGATTTCTTTCAGAAGCATCCCCTTATCGCCCCTAAGACTTTTCTTGGTGATGCTGCTTTTGACACGATTGAAATCTGCAAATCTCTTTTCGGTGAAATTGGATTTGAAAAAGCATTTATTTCTCTCCGCGTAAAACTTTCTATGGACGATAACGGTTATACCATCAACGAAAATGGTGTTCCCTGTTGTCCGCATATTCCTTCGCTTCCTATGAAAAGAGAAGCTAGTAAATCAAACTTAAAAAACAAAATTCCTACAATGAAATTTGTCATGCCCTAAATGAATGACTGCCACCTTCCATTCCAAGAATCCTGCATTGCAGGATTCTATCCTTGTTTTCAATCAAGATTGCGAACTTGTTTCACAATTACCTATTTGTTTGTAATTCTGATATATTATCAGGCTCCTTAGGTTGATAATAAAGCCCCCAGCAAAATTCTGATGCCTGCGGTGCAACGATTTCTGCTAACCGGCATAACAAATTCTTTTCTTTGGTCTGACTTTTCCTATACTCTTTCAAATTTTAATGCCTCCTCCTTCGTATTATGCTTGTCAATTGACACTTTCATATTACCTCATTTTACTCTCATATAACTGTATTTCTTCTTAATAGTCAAAAATGAGGAGTGAGCGGTTCTTATCAACCATTCACTCCTCATTTTCATCCACTTATCCATAAATTACAATTTCTTTATAAAAAAATATATAATAGATTTATTCATGATTTTATGCGAGGAGACAAACTATGAAATCTATTGGAAAATGCTTATCAGAAAGATATGTTTTAAATGGAATTATTGAATCTCGTTTTAGAGATGCATATGCTTATATTTTTGACTACATGCTTAATTTCTTATTATACAATTTATCGCTATTAACTCTAGGTTTTTTATTTCACCACCCGATAGCTGTTACAATATATATTATTATTACAGGATCTTTGCGTGCCATAACCGGTGGGTATCATTGCAAAACACGTATTTCATGCTATATACTATCATATACTATATTTTGTATATATCTTTTAACTATTGCCACTATACCTATGATTTCTGCATATGTCTTGATACCCATATATATTATTTGCTGGATTTTAATATTAGTGGTTTCACCTGTTGACACACCTAACAAAGTATTTAGTCAGTCAGCTAAAAAGACAGCCCGGAAAAAAACCTATATTATTTTTTTCTTCAATTCCATATTTACAATTCTGTCACTTTTGTTACACTGGAATAAAGATTTAATTTTTATTGATTTAAGTCTCATAATATGTGCAACAGGTCTTTATACCGGATATATTTCAAATATAAGGAGGTATCATGAATCTTAATCTAGCAATATGCGATGATGATACAAACGATATCGCAATAATGAAAAAGAATATTTTACAATACACAATAGAATCTGATAACAACATTGTCGTATCATCTTATTTTTCAGCGAGTGATCTACTTTCAGACTACAAGAATCATCTCTATCAGATAGTACTTCTGGATATAGAAATGCCAGACATAAATGGTATGGAACTTGCCAGACAACTCCGGGATATGGATGATGATCTGCTCATTGTATTTACAACATCCTATCCGGAATATATGCACGAAAGCTTTGAAGTCCAGCCATTTCAATTCATAACAAAACCGGTCGACTATACAGCTATATACAAGCTTTTTAACAATATTATCAAAAAATTATATCGAAACTCAAAAAGTATCGTTATAATTGATACTGATGGTGAAAAAAATTTTGTACCTTTAAACGATCTGCTTTATATTTCATCAATGAAAGAAAATAAGTTACATCTCAGATATCAACTTACTGACAGAGCATTGATATCCAAAGGCACTTTATCCAAAGCAGAAAAACGGCTTTCCTCTCACGGGTTTGTTTCACCTTCAAGAGGATTTCTGGTAAATTTACACCATATCAGATCAATTAATTCCACACGTCTTTTACTGAATAACGGCTTTGAACTTCCGATCAGCCGGAGAAGATCCAAGGAATTACAAAATATCTACTCTCAGCACATTATTAATATATTATAAATTTAAGGAGACAAGTTTATGAAAATAGTATTGTTGAATTTATTGGACAGCATGATGTCCGGTGCAGCAACCTTTATATTTTTTCAGACAATTCTTGGAAAGAAGAAATCCCAACTGCCATATTATATAATACTTCTCATATTTGTATGCAGCTTTACTATTTATGCAGCCATTACATCTATTTTAATTGGCAATACATCGACACTGGCAGTTTATTTACGTTTAACCTTATCATCTTTACTTTGTTTCTGCCTAAGTTTTCTTTATTCAGCCAATTTGCGAACTAAAATACTTATATCCATCAGTACTACTATATTATGCTCTATCTTTGAAGCTTTTTCGTATTACATTATTACAAGCATTTACTCATATCGAGTCGAAAAAGATACTATGGATTTTTTAGTATTCTCCAATATATCGCTTATGGCGAATATGTTTTTCCTTATTTTTTCAATACTGATTCATTTTATCTGGAAAAAGGAGGCTTTTGTTCATTCTTTAAGTTATACAATAATTTTATTGGTTATTCCGGTACTTTCTATGTGCCTGTTACTATCAAAACCAATTTTATATCTAAATATAAATATTCCGTCTGCCTTTTTCATTTTAGCAGCCTTTGTATTGTTTATAAATATTATGAACTATATATTGTTTTACAACGTCCTCGAAAACGAAGAGCTCCGCTTTCAGCTTACCATCCAAAAAGAACAGATTGAATTTCAGCGCAACAAATACGAGCAACTGGGTGCTGCCTACAAAAATATACGTAGCTTTATGCACGACACCAAAAAGCATCTGTTTTATATTGAAAATTGTGTTACTGAGAAAAAATATGACGATATAATCCCTTATTCTAAAGAGATTATGCACGACCTCGAATCACGCTATTGTACTATTAATACAGGAAATCTCGTTATAGATGCCTTTGTAAGCAACCTGCTGCTTCAGACAAAAGCCCAAGGTATCACTCTGCACACCAATCTGAAATTTGACAAAGCCACTATTCCTGTCAATGATTATCACCTGACTATCATTCTCGGAAATCTGCTTGATAATGCGCTTAATGCCTGCCGTGGACAAATCGGAGCAAATATCAAGGTTGCGGTAAGAACTGTAGACGGCACCTTTACCATACACGTTGCAAACACATATGTGATTGCAGATCCTGACAAGGCACCTGATGATTTTGAAAAAATAGATTTTATTCACGGATATGGTCTGAAAAATGTAAAGGACTCAGCCGAGGCATGCGGTGGTTTCTGCGTGATCAATCACGAAAATGATATATATTCCGCCACCGTTATAATACCTGTTCTGAATCCTTGAATCAATTCATCCACAAAAAGGATGAACTATCCCTCTGAAATCTGACAAACGACACGATTTTCTATAACACCTTCGAACCATTTGCCGTAAGCTTAAAGGTTGCACCCAGCACCTCTGCTGCGCCACGGCACATCATCATTCGACCCAGGAAAATTTCAAAATACTCATACATAGAGCAGATTTTCGTATCAATCTGCAGATTAAGCGCTATGACTTTTTTATCCATATTTATCTTAAGAGCTGCATCTGTTACTGCATAATTTACCCTGTCGTGTATATCAAAATTTTCTTTTGCCTTGTTCCTTACACGGTTTCTGCGCACATCGGTTTTATCTGCTATGATGAGTGCTGCTGAAATAGGATCCGTTGCCCCTCCGGTTGACTCATCATGATGTCCTATCGCAGACACAACCGTTATCCTATCTTTCAGACTCATATCTGTTTCTTTGAGTATCTCGTTTGCCAGTATTGCACCATATTCCGCATGACGGCTTCTGTTTACCACATTTCCGATATCATGCATAAATCCCGCGATTTTTACCATTTCAATATCAGATTCGCTGTAACCGAATTTCTTTAATATATATGCTGCTCTTTTGGCTACCATTGTGCAATGAGCTGCCGAATGGTCTGTAAAGCCCAATACTCCAAGGTTTTCATTCCCTTTCTTTAAACATTCACAGACCTCCTTATTCTTTTTTATCTCATCGTATGTCAAATTATTGCCTCCTGTTTTGTTACTTAATCATAAATTATAGTCTGCTTTTCATAAAAATATTCGTACATGTTTTGTAATCTTTATTTCTGCACTTATAAGCGTAACAAATAATTGAAAATATATTGAGATGGCTGTGTAAAATTTGTGGGAAATTTTCTATTTACTATTGATATATTTTGCATTGACATATTTTGTTGCATATTTTCCTCCTTTATGCATATATTTGACTAAAAAAAATGCAGATACTCAATAAGTATCTGCACATTTTCTAAGTAATATTATGCATTAAAGGTTCAAAAGGTATTTTACCCTATCGTATAATAATATACGCTGTATATGCTGCATACATTAGCAGCATGATGATGCCCTCGCCTCTTTTTATCTCACGTTTTGTCCATGCCATAATCCACACGATGAGTGAAAATACCACAAGCACGATAATATCTATGATATTTTCCTGTATGAATGCTATCGGGCTGATGGCTGATGCAATTCCGAGCACCATGAGTATGTTGAAAATGCATGAGCCGACTGCATTTCCGAGTGCCATATCGACCTCATTTTTTCTGGCTGCGACTATTGATGTCACAAGCTCCGGAAGCGATGTTCCGATAGATACGATGGTCAGTCCGACAAGTGTCTGGCTCATTCCAAGGTCAATCGCTATGCGGCTTGCACTGTCTACTACGACATCTCCGCCTACTGCGATGCCGACAGCTCCGATCAGAATGAAAATCACTGCTTTTGGCATTGAGATGAGAGGTATCTCATCGACCTCCTCATCTGATGACTGCCTGTTCTGCTTTAATGTGTGTCTGATAAGGTAGAAAATATATCCTGCAAAGCAGCCGAGCAGTATTATTCCGTCCACTCTGCCGAGTGTCATGCCGATTGTTCCCATGACAAGAAGTAAAATGGCACATATCATCGAAAATGGGAAATCCCTTTTTAATGATGCTCCGTCCACCACTATCGGTGTCATCAAAGCGCACACGCCGATTACTACCATGAGGTTAAATATGTTTGAGCCTGTCACGTTGCTGACTGCAAGCGTATTATTGTGTGCTATGGATGCTGCCACACTGACCGCTGTTTCAGGAAGTGAGGTTCCCATCGCAACAATTGTTAGTCCAATGATAAGTGACGGCACCTTGAAGCGCTTTGCCACGCTTGAGCTGCCCTCCACGAACAGGTCTGCGCCCTTTACCAAAAACACAAAGCCCACTATGAGGCAGAGCAGCACCACTATAAACGGTGCATTATTGATGAAATTTTCCATGTTGATTCCTCCGTTTTTTATTTTTGTATTCTATATTATTTCATTTCTTATAGTATCTGAAATGTAATCCCAGCCACAGTTTCTGTCATATCATAACACGCTCATTAAAAACTTATAATACCCAGGTGCTCAAGCAATATCTTCACACCTATGAGTATGAGAATGATTCCTCCGGCTATCTCTGATTTCTTTTTATATTTATTGCCGAAAAAGTTTCCGACTATGACTCCGATGATTGAGAGCACGAAGGTTGTAAGTCCGATGATTGCAATAGCCCAGTAGATGTTTAAGCTGTCATAGGTAAATGCAAACATGATTCCGACTGCAAGCGCATCGATGCTTGTCGCAATTGCAAGCAGAAGCATCTCTCCCTGATTGAGCGCCAGGTCTTTTTCCATGACCGCGTCATCATCCTTTTCCTTTACTGCCTCATAAACCATCTTTCCACCGATAAATCCTAACAGAATGAATGCTATCCAGTGGTCAATGCTTGTGATATACTTCTCAAAGCGGATGCCCAGCATATAGCCGATAAACGGCATGAGCGCCTGAAATCCTCCGAAATACAGACCGATTGTCAGCGCCTGCTTTCTGTTTACCTTTGTCATTCCAAGCCCCTTGCAGATGGATACTGCGAAGGCGTCCATTGACAAACCTACTCCTATGAGCAGGATTTCAATAAATAATACCATATTTTTCTCCCTTTTGCCTAGTGTGCGGCGATTAATTTCTCACGGATAAGCATATGAAAAAATGAGACCCTCGCATGCAGACACGAGATTTTATAAAGCAATAATTATATGACTTTTATAGCTTTATTGTGTGCTGCATACTTGAGTCTCATTCTTTAATGTTTGCCAGGTCTATTGACCGGTCTGTTGACAAACCACGTATATGTAATGGTACGCGAACTACTCCCTCAGAGGTAGTGTGTATTTAATTAATCGCCTTTGCTTCTAAAAAAATATATCAAATGACATGGGCTGTGTCAATGTATTTTACCGCTAATTTTTGTACGGAATGGCTAACTTTTTAAAATCACGGTTGACACGAAAAACAACATGTGATATGTTTACTACGACAGACATAGTATGACACTCGTAGTACGTTACACGTAGTATTGAATAATTTTAAGATGAAATTAAACACTTGATACAGGAGGTGAATAATGCTAAATATAAGCAGCGATGTCATCCGCGGATACAACGATACCATCATACTCTACCTGCTCCTCGACAGACCATCCTACGGCTACGAGATTTCAAAGCAGATAAAGCTAATATCCGAGGAAAAATACGTCATAAAAGAAACAACTCTCTACTCTGCATTTACCCGCCTTGAGAAAAACGGTTATATCACATCATTCTCTTCGAGCGACAATGCAAGCGGCAAAAGGCGGACCTACTATCAGATTACCAATTCCGGCAGAGAATATTACAGGATGAAATGCGAGGAATGGAAGCTGACACTTGATGTAGTAAGCAAATTCATACGATTTTAAAGGAGACATTTTATGGAAACTATAAAGAATTATCTGGAAAATATGTTTTCGCACCTCCCGAATACCCCCGAGGTGCAAAAAGCCAAATATGAGCTCTATCAGATGATGGAGGATAAATACAACGAATTAATATCCGAGGGCAAATCCGATAACGAGGCCATAGGAATCGTCATATCAGAGTTTGGAAACCTTGACGAGCTCGCCGACTCACTCGGCATCAAAAGCTTCGTGGATCCCAGTCAGGCAATGCCTGCCGCCAAAACACTCTCCCGCGAGACTGCAGCTGCATTTCTCATGGATTCAGCAAAGCACGCATATCTCACTGCCTTTGGAGTGCTGCTTTGCATAATCGCAAGTCTTGGACCGATATTCAGCGAATGCATTCCGCGTTCACTCGCTTCACCGGACGCATCTGATGCAATCGGCATCACGTTCCTGTTCGTTTGTATCGCTGTGGCAGTCGGCTTCTTTATCTTCTCAGGTTCTCTCTCATCTAAATGGAGCTACCTGAAAAAAGAGCCTTACTGCATAGACTTTGAAACAGCAAACTGGGTCATCGAGCGAAAGGAAAGCTACCGCTCCACACATGCGATGCTTTTAACAGTGGGTATCATGCTCTGCATACTCTGCGCAGTGCCGGCAATCATAATCAGCTCACTGAACACCAAAAGCACCTTCGCAGACTCACTTTCAGGCGGACTCGTGCTCGTGTTTATAGCAATCGGTGTATTCATGATAGTATTCACAAACATGAAGAAATCAAGCTTTGACAAGCTTCTTTCCCTGAACGGAGCACAGACTATGGGCGGTAATTTTGCCAATTCACACGATGGCAAGGTGCACTATGAAAACCCTGTTGTGGCTGCAATCATGTCAGTCTACTGGTCAACTGTCACATGCATCTATCTATGCTGGAGCTTTATTACCTTTGACTGGGGTATCACATGGATTATCTGGCCAATAGCTGCAATCATCAATTCGCTGGTGGAAAATCTGCTCGGCGATAAACATGGAAATTAATGGAAACCAGGACAGTCAAAAATGTGTGTAGCATATTTTGAATAATCACAAAACAAATTATGCAACAAGATAATTCAGAAATGGAGACAAGTCATGAAAAAGAATATATATCTAATAATAATTACAATAATTACCGTGGTCTGCATCATCGCCGGGAGTCTCTACCATATCGGGGGCTTTGCCCTAGGCCTGTTTGACAATCTGATTCCGCGCTCAGACAAGCCTCTCGGAAACGTATGCACAGAGGAGCTTTCAGTCGATGAATTTTCAAACCTGGTATTTGATACAACCATATCGAACATCAACGTAAAAACCGGTGACAGCTACACGGTCTCATACAAATGTAACAAGCGACTGGTTCCAAAGATTAGGAGCACAGGCGATACCCTCACAATATCCCAAAGCAAAGGAGCCAACTACAAAAGAAACACCACAAGTGAAATCACTGTTACCATTCCTGAGGGCACAGCATTGAACAAGCTCTCACTTGATACCGGTGTAGGCGAGGTAAACCTTAATTCCCTGACCGCATCCGATGCAGAATTTGACACCGGTGTAGGCGATTTATATGTCACAGACTGCAGCTTCGCCACATGTGATGTGGATGGCGGAACCGGCAATCTTAGCTTTGAAAACTGTGCCTTTGACGAGATGGATATCGACGGCGGTACAGGTAACATCACTGTGACATCCTCACAGTCACTTGACGGTTACATGATGGACCTGGACTCAGGTACAGGCGATATCACAATCAACGGCAATGACTATGATGATGAGTATGAGGTAAATGAGCATGCCAAAAAGCACCTGGTTATCGACTCAGGGCTTGGGGATATTGAGGTGAAATATTAAATTAAACTTTTCACTTTTTATTGTCCATAAACTGCGGCTCCATATATCCGGTTCCTGACATGGACTTGTAGTAGCGGCTTGCGGCCTGCGTGCCGACACGCACCTCGCGGGCCTGCTTCTTTATGGACGCAAATTTCAGAGTCATGAGATCCTTGTTGCGGGCCTCCTGACTCTGTATTTTTACGCTCTTGTCCGTGATACTGCGGATATGCTCCTGCATGGTGCGTATCTGCTCCTTGTAGTCCTCTTTGTGACCATTCAGTTCTTCCTTTGTACGTTCAAAAAGCTTCTCAAAGCCTGAGTCTAAATTATTGAGCTGGTCGATAAGCCTGCTCTTTGCCTCAACTACCTCGTCGAAGTCGTCAGGTGTGAGCTGTGGATCCTCGAGCTGGTTCTTCTGCTTGATATCAAGCTCTATTATCCGGTCGAGTACCTGCTCCTTTTTCTCCAGGCTTTGTATCATTATGTCTATGTATGTCTGTTCCATTGTGTTCCCCCTGTATTTTCGATTGTTTTTAACTATAATCATCTCTATGATAGCACAAAACGCACAAACAAACTAGCTTCATGCTGCTGTCTCTGCGTTTTGTTTAAGTTAAAAACTCTCTATAATCCCTGTCGGTGATTTATGATACATTTATCTATGATACATGCAGCTTGTTTCCGTTACATGTGGCCTGCATGACCTCTTTCCACGCGTCACGCATAGTGCGCAGGTGCTCAAGCACCTCCTCAAGAATCTCCTTGTCCTTCTTTATGTTTGCCTCGACAAGACGTCTGTGAAGATATGTATATACATTGTTAAAATCCTTTGATACCGGATATTTGTCATCAAGTGTGGACTGGAACTCTTCTATGATACGCTCAACCTTGCGGATGTTTGTGTGAGCCTGCTGGATATCCTCCTTCTCCACTGCCATGATTGCAATATTGCAAAATTTGATTGCACCATCATACAGCATGAGTGTAAGCTCTGCCGGTGATGCAGTCATGATTTTGTTGTTTGCATATGCTGCGTATGCTTTATTTTGTAACATAATATACCCTCCCTGGTATCTTTTTATGAGAAGTAGCTGCTAATTGAGCTCTGTGTGCTGTTGAGCTTGGTCATAGCTGACTCCATCTGAGTAAACTTGTTGTAGTAGTAATCCTCACGATCTGAGATTTTTTTCTCCCATTCCTTAATAGTCTTGGTGTAGTTAGTGTACTCTGTCTTCATCTGCTTGTCATTGTAGATGGTAAATGCTGAGCTCAAATCTGTAGACTTCATCTTGTCACCGATTGCACTATACAGATTAGTTGAAAGCTGCTGCATAAACTGCATTACCGTATCCGGATCATCGTTTATAGCTGCCATGAGCTTATCTGTCTTGCCGGATGTATTGGCGTCATCCTCATCACCATCAATGTGATATGCATTCTGCTCATTCTCCGCTGCATTCAAAAATCCAAGTGTACTGATTCCAAAGCTTGAGAGCGAGTACTTCTTGCCACCTATCTCAACTGATGACATCATGGCTGTCTGCATTGCTGTCATTACGCTGCCAAGTGTAGAATCCCTGCGAAGCAGAGAGTCCTTAATCTTTGTCTCCCACTTCTCAATCTCTTTATCAGACATCTGATCCTTTTCATCATCCGTGAGCGGCTCGTAGCTTCCTGCTGAATCAGCATTGTATAGCTTCGTCATCTCGTTGATGATGTTGTTGTACTCTGTCAGAAAATCCTTTACCTTATCATATACACCCTGTGTATCTGTGCTGGTTGTAATGCTTATAGCACTGTCTCCGGTCTCAGCAAGTGCCTCGATTGTCAGTCCATTGATTGAATAGCTGTTACTGTCACCTGTATATTTTACACCGTTCAGCTCAATCTCCGAATCCTGTCCTGCGACCTTCTTCACCTGTGAATTGAAAAGTGCCTTATTCTGAAGCGTGTATGCAGTGTTTACCCTGTCAAGCAGGTCGTTTAGCGCCTGTGTATACTCAGCCGAATCCTTCTGCTTTGAGGCAAGCTCCTTTACAATATTGCTATCTGCTGCTTTTTTTGTGTTGGCCTCTGCGGCCTCCTCCAAAGCGTTTGCTTTATTTACAAAGCCGTCAGTCTCGTTTCCGTTTCCTGCTAAAAGCTGCTCTACGGCTTCCTTTCCATTGCCTGCATAAGCATTCTGAATAGCCTTGGTGAGGCTTGCAACCGAGTACTTGTCATCGCTTCCTAGCACTTCGTCCTTTGAATTCTCAAATGCCTGAACTGACGCAAGAGCCTCATCGTATGAGCTTTTAGTCTTTTCATCCATTGACTTGATGATTGTGTCATACGCTACTGAAGCTGACTCTATGCCAGTCTTGTTTACGGCATCTGCCGCAATAGTGTACTCGGTCTTTTGTGAAACAGTGATGGAATCAGTTTTATCAGCTGTGCCATCTTCCTTTTGCAGATAGTACTTGCCGTCTGTCTCGTCCTTCTTGTAAGTCTTATCACCGACTTTCAGTGTTGTATCATCGACTACTGTAGGTACTGCTTCAAGCTCCTTGCCATCAGCGTCCGTATAAGCTGTCCTCGTAGATTCTGTCACATCATAGTACGATGTGGTACCCTTGTCCGTATCAGCAACAGCTGCAATATAGTGGCTATTGTTGTCGCTGTCAATATACTTATAAAGAGTGTTACCCTTTGTATCGGTCAGCGTGGTCTTCGTATATGTATCATAGCTGGCACCATTCTTTGAAATCAATGCGCCATCACGAGATGAGCCAAGCTTCTCAAGCAGCTTCAGCTTATCACTATCTCCTGCATTGTTTGCATCCAGCTTCTCATAAATGCCCTGAAGTGTGGCATATGAATAGCCATAATTTACAGCATTCATAAGATTTTTGCTCTGCGCATTCATCTTCGCCGCATCTGTTGTCAGATTATTGTAGTTTGTAACAGCTGCCTCGATTTTGGCTCTGGTCTCATCGTCTGAAACTCCATGTAAAGCTGCATACTCATCATATGGATTGGATGAATAAGTACCGGTAGTGGTCTTTTCACCACCATATGCTATTCCCAGGCTATAAAGTGCTGATGCTCCATCTATATTGCTGCCGGTTATGGTAAAATCGTTTGCCACGCCTGTCTTTTTTGAGCTGATATAAAATCTCTTGTAGCTTGAATCGTAGTTTGCATCAAGCCCCGCATTCCTGAGTTCCTTTACCACGTCGTTCATGGTAGATGATGCGCTGAGCGTGATGGACTTGGTCTCATCGCCCATCTTTACCTCAAGCTTGGCATCACCACCTGTGTAACCGAGCTGGGCAAGTGTAGTCTTCTCACTGTCTGCCTTAATTTCTGCTCCGGTCATATATCCGGCCTTTGCCATCTGCTTGATTTTCAGCGACTGTGTGCCGCTTGGTGCACCGGAGCCTGCCTTTACTGTGGCCTTTGTAGTATCCGAAACTGATGTCTTCTTTAAGTTGTATGCTGTAGAAAATCGCAGATTGGAAATATTGCTGTACAAGCTGTACACCTTGGTATTAAGGGATTTCCACGCATCCTGTGTCCACTCAAGCTTAGTCTGCGCCTTCTGATATTTCTCTTTTCTGGTGGTATATGACGATACCATTGCCTTTACAATAGAATCTGTATCCAGACCTGATGTCATTCCCGATAATCTGATTGCCATGGTGTCCTCCTATCTCTTCTCATCTACCATGAGTCCTGCCATCTCCCAGACCTTCGCTATCATGTCGAGTGTCTTCTCCGGCGGAAACTCCTTGATGACTTCCTTTGTCTTCTTATCAACTATCTTTATTGTCACGCGGTTAGTCTTCTCATGGATGCCGAACACTGCCTCCGACTGGTCTGCCAGTGCGCTCTTGTTGATATCATCCACAGCCTTTTTGAGCTGTGCATTGCCCTTGTCGAGCTGTCCTGCCTGCGCCTGTCCCTGTGCACCGGCATCACCGGCTGAATCACCGCTTGCTTCCTTCGTATTCATCGCCTGAATATTCCTTGCGATGCCGTCAGACACGACCTGATTGTCCGCACTGGACACCTCTGTCCTTCCCTGTGCCTGTTCCTTTATCTGTGCAGTTGATGTACTTCCCTGATAGACCATTCCTGCACCCTTGATTGCCTCTATTGCCATCTCTAACACCTCCGTGTGAAAATATGTTGCAATTGACTGTTGTTCTTACCCTATTCTAAGGAATATATCGGATGAATTGCGGGAAAGTTTATAGCTTTCTTCTCTTTTTAAGTATAAAGAAATTTTGAAAAATCCCGGCCCACATCAGGATACTTAACTTTATCCTATGATGTGAGCCGGGATGGCTTGTCTCTTTATGCTCTTTGCAATTTAATTTAATTTTAATTTTAATGCTCCAGATTTGCAAACTTCGTGTACTCAGGCAGCCATGCAAGGTTTACGGTGCCGATTGGACCGTTACGCTGTTTAGCTATGATGATCTCTGAGATACCCTTGAGCTCGGTGTCCTTGTTATAATAATCATCACGATAAATGAACATGACGACGTCGGCATCCTGCTCGATAGCTCCTGACTCTCGAAGATCAGAAAGCATCGGTCTGTGGTCCGGTCGCTGCTCTACAGCTCGTGATAGCTGGGAGAGTGCCACTACAGGGACTGAAAGCTCTCTGGCGAGCGCCTTAAGGGAACGTGATATGTCTGAGATTTCCTGCTGACGCGATTCTGAGCCTCGTCCTGAGCCTGTCATGAGCTGCAGGTAATCGATGATGACGAGCTTTAAGTCGTGTTCGAGCTTGTATTTACGGCACTTGCTTCGAAGCTCTGAGATGCTGATACCCGGAGTGTCGTCTATGATGAGCTCGGAGTCTCCGATGATTCCGGCTCCCTCGACCAGCTTTTCCCAGTCGGCATCAGACAGATTTCCTGTACGCAGTGCCTGCGCATCTACCTTTGATTCGAGTGAGAACAGACGGTTTACGAGCTGCTCCTTCGACATCTCGAGTGAGAATATGGCTGTACACAGATGTGCGTGAAATGCCACATGCTGTGCTATGTTGAGGACGAAGGCTGTCTTTCCCATTGACGGACGGGCTGCCACAAGCACGAGATCTGACGGCTGAAGTCCCGCTGTCCTGTAGTCAAGGTCTATGAAGCCTGTCGGGATTCCTGTTACTGTGCCCTCCTGCTGTGCTGCTTTTTCGATTTTCTCGAGGGCATTCATGACTACAGTACGGATTGGCACGTAGTCACCTGTCTGCCTTGTGGAAAGCAGTTCAAATACATCGTGTTCTGTCTTGTCGAGTACGCTCTCGAGAGATTCTTTGCCCGCGTAGCACTCGTTCTCTATGTCCTCTGTCACATGGATGAGCTTTCGCTTTATGGCATTTTCTTTTACGATATTGGCATAGTACTTGATGTTGGCAGAGGTCGGCACACTGGTGACGAGAGTTCGCACAAAGTCAAGGCTTTGTATTTCCTGCGGCACATCCTTTTCCTTTAAACGGTTCTGGAGTGTGACGAGATCTACAGGCTGCCCCTCTGTAAAGAGCTCAACCATGGTCTCAAATATGATGCCGTACTGCTGATGATAAAAATCCTCCTTAAGGAGCATCTCGCTGGCGGTCACTATGGCATCCTTGCTCATAATCATGGAGCCGACCACGGACTGCTCTGCCTCAAGGCTGTTTGGCATTATTCGTTTGATTAATGCTTCTTCCAAGGGGATTCCTCCTATCCTTCAACTACTGATACTGTAAGGTTTGCTGTTACCTTTGGATGAAGCTTGACAGGCACCTCATAGTTTCCGAGTGCTTTGATTGACTCGTTAAGCTGCATCTTTTTCTTATCGAGCTCTAAGCCATGCTGCTCCTTTGCTGCAGCCGATATCTCTTTGGTGGAGATGGAGCCGAAGGTTCTGCCGCCCTCACCTGAGCGCAGCTTTACTACTACCTTTGTGCTCTCTACGACCTTTGCGAGCGCAAGTGCACTCTCGTAGTTTTCCTGTGCCACCTTGTCAGCATGCTGATTCTGAAGCTTTAAGTCATTTAAGTTCTTTGGAGTAGCCTCTACTCCGAGCTTTTTAGGTATGATATTGTTTCTGGCGTAGCCGTCACTTACGTTTACTATCTCGCCTTTTTTGCCTAATGGTTTTACGTCCTGTAATAAGATTACTTTCATTCTTCTATGTCTCCTTCTTTTAGCATTTCATCCAGTGTATCCTGTATCATGCGCTTTGCCTGCACGATAGTAACGCCTGTCAGCTGCGCGCCTGCCACATTTAAGTGTCCGCCGCCGCCCAGCTTCTCCATGATTATCTGGACATTTATCTCGTCGATTGAACGAGAGCTGATATAAATCTTGTCATTGTACTCCGTGAGCACAAATGATGCCTTGATTCCTATTATGTTGAGCAGCTCATTTGCCGCCTGTGCACCGACGATTGTCGGGCTCTCCACATTCTCGCTAGGGCATACCGATATGGCAAACGAGCCCCTGTATACCTCCGCGTGGCGCACTGCCTCGGCTCTTGCCTTGTAGCATGCCATGTCATTTCTAAGCATCTTTCTGACGCGTGTTACCTCTGCGCCTGAGCGCTTCAAAAAGGCTGCCGCCTCAAATGTACGCACGCCTGTCTTTGTCATAAAGTTGTTGGTATCGATGAGGATGCCTGCGTAGATGCAGTCGGCCTCTGTCGCATTGATCTTGACTCCGTCGTTGAAGTACTGCAATACCTCTGCAACCATCTCACACGCACTTGATGCATACGGCTCGATATATGAGAGTATAGGATTCTCTATTATCTCGCTGCTTTGTCTGTGGTGGTCAAATACGACTATCTTTCCTGTCTTTCTGAGGAGTTCAGGGCACTCTGTGTAGCTTGGCCTGTTGGTGTCCACCACCATGACAAGAGTATCCTTGCTCACCATCTCAAGAGCTTCTTCGCTGTTTATAAACATATCTGCCGGATAGCCCTTTGCCTCTGAAAATGTCTCCATGAGAGGTCTGACTGAGCTTGTCGGGTCATTTATTACTATCTGTGCCTTTTTGTCGAGATTCTTGGCTGCACAGTATATACCTATGCCTGCTCCAAGCGAGTCTACATCTGTGATGCTGTGTCCCATGATAAGCACGTTCTCACAGGTCTCAATGATTTCCTGAAGCGCCTGTGCCTTGACTCTCGCCTTTACCCTTGTCTTGCTCTCCACCTGCTTTGACTTGCCGCCAAAATACAGGATATCGTCGTGATCCTTTATAACTACCTGATCACCGCCTCGTCCGAGGGCCAAATCTATGGCATTTCGCGCATAAACGTAGTTTTCATTATATTTATCGCTCTTTATACCGATTCCGATACTGAGTGTAACCGCCATCTCGTTGCCGACCTTTATAGCCTTGACCTCGTCGAGCACCTTGAACTTGTCCTCCTTCATGCTGTCAAGGTACTTGTACTTGAACACCACGAAGTATTTGTCGTTTTCTATCTTTCTGACAAGTCCGTCATACTTGGCAAAATACTGGTTTACACGCCTGTCGATAAGTGCAACGAGCAGTGACCTCTTTACGTCCTCTATGCTGTCGAGCGCCTCATCATAGTTGTCAATATAAACAAGCGCTGAGACCTGCTTCTGCTCTGTGATTTCCTTCTTGCAGTGATAAAGCTCCGACTCATCAAATACGTACAGCGCCGTCAAAAACTGGTCTGCTTCATTTGTGTCGATTATCTCATTTTCCTCTGCGATAGAGTTGAAATATATTCGCTTGACGGACAGACGGACTATACTGTCCTCCTCCTCATTTACTATCTTGAAGTCTGTCGGCGCATCACTCTTGGTGAGAAGCTCTCTGGTCACTGTCGGAAAAAGTGTCGTGATGGATTTGTGATATTTTTTATCCACACCCATTAGCTCTGCGAATTTGTCATTTACCCAGAGTATCTTGCCAGAGTATTCAAGCAGGGCATACGGCACCTCAAACTCATTAAGTAGCCTCTTCTGCACCGATGAATACTGTGTTGCAAAGCTTATCAGCTCATTTGCAACGACTGACTTGCTTCTGACATACAAAAACAGCACGAGCGCAAAGTAAAACACTGTAAAGCCTACCATGCCATAGCCAAGCCTTCTGTCATAGCGCAGTGCTATTCCGTCAGCACATATCCACACAAACGTCAGATATAGCGGCCAGCACATGTAGCTTTTCAGCCTGCCCTTGAATTTTATTTTTTTCTTCATTTTACTCTCCTTATCCCCGGTGCGTTGCGCTGATGCTGCCGGTGCAACGGTTGCGGTTTCGAGAATGTACTACAAATTAATAGTTACCGGCCACACCTTTGTGCAGCCCGCATCGATTGATATACCTACTAGAGAGTATACCACTTTGTGGGGATTATTCCTAGTACTATATTTATCAGTTATACTCAATCAGTTATACTCAAATCGTTGCTGTTCACACTGTTAGGTGTGAACCGTAGTTATGATTATGAGGAATATATGGCATTTCTGTGTAGCAGAGAGAATCTTAATACAATTCTGTGCAGTCTAAAAAGCACCGCATATATCTGATACGATACATGCGATGCTTTTTGTGTGCTCTCATCTTCCGGTATTCATTTTGATTAAATATAATTACTTCTCAATCTTATCCGCAGCTATCTCTGCAATTGACTTTGTAAGACCTGCAATTCCCTGAATCTCTGATGGGATGATTATCTTTGTAGCCTTGCCGTCTGCTGCCTTGGCAAATGCCTCCAGGCTCTTTATCTGGAGCACTGCGTTATCCGGATTTGCCTCCTTCAACATGCGAAGTCCGTCTGCATTGGCCTGCTGTATCTTGAGGATAGCCTCTGCCTGACCTGCTGCCTCCTGGATTGTTGCCTCCTTCTTTGCCTCTGCGCGAAGGATGGCTGCCTGCTTTTCAGCCTCGGCGTCGAGGATGACTGACTCTTTATTTCCCTCTGCAACAAGGATTGTTGATTTTTTCTCACCCTCTGCACGAAGAATGGCCTCTCGTCTCTCACGCTCTGCCTTCATCTGCTTCTCCATGGCATCCTGGATGGCCTTTGGAGGTATGATGTTCTTGAGCTCGACACGGTTTACCTTGATGCCCCATGGATCTGTTGCCACATCGAGTGTTGCGCGCATCTTGGTGTTGATTGTCTCACGGCTGGTGAGTGTCTCATCAAGCTCTAAGTCTCCGATGATGTTACGAAGTGTTGTGGCTGTGAGGTTCTCAATTGCCATGATTGGATTCTCTACTCCGTATGCGTAGAGCTTTGGATCTGTAATCTGGAAATATACTACAGTGTCTATCTGCATTGTTACATTATCCTTTGTGATTACAGGCTGTGGTGGGAAATCTACCACCTGCTCCTTTAAGATGACTCTCTTTGCTATTCTGTCGATAAATGGCACCTTGAGGTGAAGTCCTACGCTCCATGTGGTGAGATATCCTCCCAAACGCTCAATTACCATTGCATGTGCCTGTGGCACGATTTTGATGCAGTTTACCAGTACTATAAGTACGATTACGAGTAACACTGCAAGTGCTATTAATCCTTCCATTTCCGGTTAAGCCTCCTTTACCCTTTTTACAATTAGTTTTACTCCGCTTATCTTCACTACCTCGATAAGCTCGCCTTTTCTTATGACCTGGGTCTCGTCCTGCGGTCTGACTGTCCACTCCTGACCGTTTACAACGGCTTTTCCCGTCTGCTTCATGCTGTCAGCATCCTCGGTGAGCACAGCTCTTTCTCCGACCAGACTGTCCACGTTTGTCTTCACTGTCCTGGAATTGATGTACTTCCCGGCCCATGGCTTTGTGAGAGCTAAAAGCACGACTGAAACGAGTATAAATGCAATTCCCTGAACCACGACATTGCCGCCAAGCAGTGCGATTATAAACGCTACAAATGAGCCTGCCGCAAACCATATGGATGTGAGCCCGACTGTCATAAGCTCAACTAAAACAAAAACTACGGTGGCTGCCAACCAGAAAACAATGTATGTATCCATTTGAACCCTCCCTTTTTATTAGTATTTGTTTTATATTCATTTTATACTATGTAATTTGATTATGCAACAAATATTAATTTTTTAAACATAAAACATTTTTAACCTAAAAAATCCCGACCACCATCCGGTAGTCGGGATTTATCATACATTTATCTTATTCGCAAACGTATGGCATAAGAGCAAGATGACGTGCTCTCTTGATTGCTACTGTAAGAGCTCTCTGGTGCTTTGCACAGTTTCCTGTGATACGGCGTGGAAGGATTTTTCCTCTCTCAGAGATGTATCTCTTTAATTTGTTTGTATCTTTGTAATCAATGACATTGTCTTTTCCACAGAATACGCAGACTTTTTTTCTTCTACGCATTGGTCTTCTCTTCATTGATGAACCATCAGCTGATTTATTGTAAGCCATTTTTGTTACCTCCTTGAATATTTGTCCTCGTGGACACTACTAATTGAATGGAAGCTCCTCGTCGATTCCGTCCGGAATGTTCATGAAGCCATCCCCAGCAGCCTGGCTAGGTGCAGGTCTGTCTGCCGGTGCAAATCCGCCTGCATTTCCTGATGCGGCTGATTTAGACTCTGCAAACTCTGCATTCTCAACCACGACGTCAGTGGTGTATACCTTCTGTCCGTCCTTGTTTGTATAGCTGCCGGTCTGGATTCGGCCCTCAACAACAAATTTTGTTCCTTTACGGCCAAATCTCTCAAAAAATTCTGCTATCTTTCCAAAAGCTACGCAGTTGATGAAATCCGTTGACTGCTCCTCTGCATTCTTGCTGTAGCGTCTGTCTACTGCAAGTGAAAATCTTGCTATTGCAAGTGAGTTGTCCCCCTGGGCATAGCGGATTTCTGCGTCTCTGGTTAATCTACCCATAAGTATTACTTTGTTCATAATACAATCTCCTATTTTCTTATACTATGCCTCGTCTTTTCTAACGCATAAGAAACGAAGAACATTGTCCATGATACGAACGTCCTGCTCGATTTCTGCTGGGACTGTTCCCTCAGCATCGAACTGGATGAAGTAATAAAAGGCCTCAGTCATGTGCTGAATCTCGTAAGCTAATCTCTTCTTACCAGCCTCCTCAACTTCTGTAACAGTACCGCCGGCACGTGTGATGTACTCTTTTGCCTTCTCGACTACTGCTGTTCTCGCATCATCCTCGATCTTTGCACTAACGACGAGTGCTAATTCATATTTGTTCATGCGAATGTTACCTCCTTTTGGTCTCTGGCTCATAAATCTGATTATGAGCAAGGAATTTTATATCACGAGTCTAGATAATAACATGAATCGTGGTACTTTTCAAGGGGTTTTTGCAATTTTTCTTTAATTTTTATTAGGTCGGGACATGCGCTGTTTCTATCTAACTAAGCCTGCTTCTTGGTGAGACCGCGGTCATTTTTCTCGACCAGCTTCCTTGGCACCATAACCTGGTGTCCGCAGCCCATGCATTTCAGGCGGAAGTCTGCGCCGACACGCATGATTTCCCACTCGCTGTTGCCGCACGGATGTGGTTTTTTCAGTTTTACGATATCTCCTACTGCGTATTTATCCATTCTATATTCCTCTTCTACCTATGCCTGCCATTTAATATGCTGTGTATTATCCTCTGTTTATACCTCTATCTGCTCAAATACAGAGCCCAGTCCCTGCTGTATCAGAAGGTCTGCTCTTGCGTCCATCGGTGTGGTGGACTTGTTGATAAGCACGAGCTTGTTTCCGTTGTAATAGTCTATGAGGCCTGCCGCCGGATATACCGCAAGTGATGTACCGCCTACTATGAGCACATCGGCATGACTGATGTAGTAGATTGCATCCTCAAGCGTTTTCTGATTTAAGCCCTCCTCGTACAATACGACATCCGGCTTTACCGGGCCGCCGCACTTTGGACATTTTGGCACGTCTGTTGAGTGGAGGATTTCCTCTGCGCTTACAAACTGCAAGCACCTCTCACAGTAATTTCTCAGCACACTGCCGTGCAGTTCCATCACATTTTTGCTGCCGGCCTTCTGGTGCAGTCCGTCTATGTTCTGCGTCACAACGCCCTTAAGCTTTCCGGCTTTTTCAAGCTCTGCCAGCTTGTAATGCGTGATGTTCGGCTCTGCATCAAGACAGAGCATCTTGTCACGGTAGAATCGGTAAAACTCCTGCGGATGCTTCCTGTAAAATGTATGGCTCAGGATGGTCTCGGGCGGGTAATCATACTTCTGATTATAAAGTCCGTCCACGCTTCTGAAATCAGGTATGCCACTCTCGGTTGATACACCTGCTCCGCCGAAAAATACAATATTGTCCGAAGCCTTTATCCACTGCAAAAATGTTTCTACACTGCTGTCATTGTTACCCATATGTATCCATCCTTTCTTCTTTTCTTCTTTAAATTGCTGCCTATTATTTTTTGAGCCACACTTTTATAGCTTTCGCACCAGCTTGTCCACATCTGCATTCAGTCCAAGCACCATCACTGCATCGTCTGCCTTGAACACGTAGTCCGGCAGCGGAAGTACGCGATTCTTTCCGGCTTCCTTTACTGTAACGATATTTACATTGTATTTCTGGCGCACATTATTTTCCTTGATGCTCTTTCCTACCCAGCCTTCAGGTGGATTTATCTCGTAGATTGAGTAATCATCGTTTAACGCCACATAATCAAGCACATGGTTAGCGCTGTATTTCTTTGCCACTCTCTCTGCCATGTCGCGGTCAGGATAGATAACCTCATCCGCACCGTTTCGAAGCAGGAACTTGGCATGCACATCCCTGTTTGCCTTGCTGATGACGTATTTTCCGCCCATCTCCTTCACGAGACTTGTTATCTCAAGCGAGCTCTGGAAATTGGTGCCGATGCATACAAAAATCAAATCGAAATTGTTGATTCCGAGTGCTTTTACTACCTGTGGGTCGGTACAGTCACCTATCTGCACCTTGGTCACGTCATAGATTAAATCCCTGACCTTGGCCTCGTCCTTGTCCATCACCATAATGTCGTTTCCGTTTTTTATCAAATCCGCACACAGATGGTGTCCGAATTTTCCCATTCCAATAATTAAAATTGATTTCATTGCGTTTCTCCTTATCCTATGATAACTTTTTCCTCCGGAAGCTCTATATTGGCTTTATCCGGTCTATGCACAAACGAAAGCACAAAGGTCATGCTTCCGATTCTTCCACAATACATCATAATTATGATAATTATGCGTCCTACTGTATTTAAATCTCTTGTGATGCCTGTTGTCATGCCGACCGTACTGATTGCAGAGTATACCTCAAACAGTACATCGTCCATCTTCATATTGGATGTGGCAAGTATAGCTATCACCGCTGTAAGGCCAAGCACCAGATTGATGATAAGCACCATTCCGGCCTTTTTGATTACCTCACTGCTTATTTTCCTGCCAAACACATTGCAGCCGTTGCTTCCTCTCATATAAGAAACAATATAGATTATCATGACCGCCATGGTTGTGGTTTTGATTCCGCCGGCTGTCGAGCCCGGGCTTCCTCCTATGAACATGAGCACTATAGTCAAAAGCTTGCTCTCCTGTGTCAGTGCTGCTGTGTCTACTGTATTGAAGCCTGCCGTTCTCGCCGTAACCGAGCCGAATAACGATGCAAATATGGCACCCGGTGTATCCATGCCTGCTATGGTATTACTTTTTTCAAAAATATACATAAACAGTCCGCCGCCGAAGACAAGTATCAGTGTGGTTGATATTACTATCTTGGCGTGGAGCGAGTATCTGCTAAACTTAAGCTTTTTGATTCTGACCTCATTCCATATGGTAAAACCGATACCACCTATGATGATAAGCAGCATAATTGTTATATTGACTAACGGATCTGCGGCATATTTTGTAAACGATGAGTACTCCTCGTTTATGCCCATCAAATCAAAGCCTGCATTGCAAAATGCAGATATCGAGTGGAACACCGAGAAATATATGCCTCTTAATATGCCAAAATCCGGTATGAAGCGGATTGCTAAAAGCACCGCTCCTATGCCTTCGATAAGGAAGGTTCCCCTTATTATCACGCTGAAAAGCCTAACTATTCCACCAATCTCGAGTGCATTGACACTCTCCTGCATCAGATCCCTCTGTCTGAGTCCGATTTTTTTGTGCAGAAGCATGGAAAATGCCACACCGATTGAGATGAAGCCCATGCCTCCTATCTGAATCAGCACCAGAATCACGAGCTGTCCTATGATGCTCCAGTGTCTGAAAGTATCAAACACAACAAGACCTGTCACACAGGTTGCGCTTGTTGCCGTAAAAAGTGAGTCCAGGAAATTAGTCCATTGTCCGTCTCTTGAAGAAAACGGAAGGCTCAACATTATTGCCCCTGATAATATTGTCAGAAAAAAGCCAACTGCGATGTATCTGAACTCTGTCAGGTTCTTATGTCGTTTTTTTATGTCATGTTTTATATCGTTCATATCCAATCCTAACTATTTGCTGCAGAATGTATTATTGTCAGCTTACAGGAGCTGTTTGTATATATCCCTCTTGCTGACACCTCTGTCCTTTGCCACGAGCTTCATGGCTTCCTTCCTGTCGATGCCCTGTGACTCATAGTGTGCCATATGCGCTTCAAGAGGCATGGCTTCCCAGCTTTCCTGCTGCTCCTTTGCTATTTCAGCCACGTTTCTGCCACAGATTACAAGCACATATTCACCTCTTGGCTCCTGTGTCCTTGAACGCTCCAAAAGCTCCGAAAATGTAGTCTGCACCTTTTCCTCGTGCTTTTTCGTAAGCTCCCTGCACACGGTGAGTTCTCTGTCTCCGAGCGCATTGTAAAGCTCCGTGACCGTCTTTATAAGATGATGAGGCGCCTCGTAGATTATGATTGTCCGGGTCTCTTTTTTAAGCTCCTCAATGACGCGCGCGCGTTCCTTTTTATCCCTCGGCAAAAATGCCTCAAACGCAAACCTCCTGGTCGGCCTGCCCGACATAATGAGCGCTGTAATGCACGCTGCTGCCCCGGGAAGCGAGGTCACAGGCACGCCCTCCTCGTAGCAGATGCGCACAATGTCCTCACCCGGGTCAGAAATGCCGGGTGTTCCTGCATCAGTGATGAGGGCAATATTTTTGCCCTCCTTAAGCTTTGCCACAAGCTGGTAGGCTTTATCTATCTTGTTAAACTCATGATAGCTCGTCATTGGTGTCTTTATCTCAAAATGATTGAGCAGCTTTATGGAGTTTCTCGTATCCTCCGCTGCGATGAGGTCTACCTCCTTAAGTGTGCGCAGCACACGGAATGTGATGTCCTCCAGATTTCCTATCGGAGTTGCGCACAGATACAGTGTTCCTGTCATATGATTCTCCTGTTATTTTCCGTTATTCCGAGGCTTATCGCCGTATATCTCATATATCTCATCCGTGTATACATTAGGCTCCTTGTATACAACTAACGGTTTTTCGATGGTGATACGGCTTTTGCCGCCCTTTAACCCCTCTATAAGCACCATGTTTGGCTCCCTGTCCGCGTAGGGATGAACAAGACGCATGCGCTTTGGCTCGATATGATATTTCATCATCGTGCTAAAGATCTCTGCCAGCCTGAATGGTCTGTGAACCATGTAAAAACGCCCATTGAATTTGAGCATTTTTGCGCTCTCCCTGACTATATCGTCAAGTGTGCACCTGACCTCGTGGCGTGCTATTGTCATGGCATCGTCTGCATTTTTAATACCGTGCTGACCTATCATATACGGCGGATTCACCGTCACCACCTCCACGGACTCTCGACCGAAAATCTCCGATGCATTGCACACATCTCCCTCTTCTATGGTCACTTTGTCCTCAAGATGGTTATATTTCACACTTCTTCTCGCCAGGTCAGCACACTGAGGCTGAAGCTCGAGCCCGCTGTAATGCTCTCCGTTATTCTTTGCCTCAAGAAGTATCGGAATCACACCGTTTCCGGTGCACAAATCCACAGCTCTCTCTCCGCGCTTTACCTTTGCATAGTCAGATAAAAGCACGGCGTCTATGCCGAAGCAGAACAGCTTTGGATCCTGTATGAGCCTATAGCCCTTGCGGCACAAATCGTCCAGGCGCTCATTACTGTGTATCAGTGCTTCCATTGTCTTTGTCCCTGTTGTAATCTTTATTATACTCTTTATTATAGTTTTTGTTCTTGTAATCCTTGTTGCGGTTGTATTTCTGCTTGTTTGGTCTGTTTTTGCCGCCCTTGTACGGTTTTTTGTAACCATCCTTATTTTCTCTGCCGGCATTTGCAGCATTTACTTCATTTGTCTCATTTGCAGAAGCTTCCGCTGCCTCTATGTTCGCCCTGTACGGACGTCTTTCTCTGTTGTCACGCTTATCACGGCGCTCGCGATATTCATTTTTGTTGTCCCTGCTGTCACGGTTTTCCCTATTGTCGCGGTTGTCACGGTGTCCACGGTTTCTCTGCTGTTTCTCCTGTGGCTTGTCCTCCATCGTCTCATCGCCGCTATCCTCGAGATCCTTGAGCTCGCGAAGCTCCTCCTCGGTGAGCTTTACATCCTTTTTCTGGCGCGGCTTTAAGCGCAGATCATCTACAGTGTACTCACGAAGCTCCTTCTCCTCGCCGTTGTCAATGACAACACGCACGAGCTGCCTGAGCACGCTGACTGACTTGACCTCTCCGATGATTCCCTCAGGTGTCTTCACCTTTTCTCCCACTGACGGCATTCTGCTGTTCAGATACTCATATGTATCCTGCTCATACTTGAGGCAGCACATAAGCCTTCCGCACACACCTGATATCTTGGTTGGATTGAGCGAGAGATTCTGCTCCTTTGCCATCTTGATGGAAACCGGCACAAAATCTGCCATATAAGAATGACAGCAGAGCGGTCTGCCGCATATTCCGATGCCTCCCATCATCTTGGTCTCATCCCTGACACCGATCTGACGAAGCTCTATTCTGGTGCGGAATACCGCTGCCAGATCCTTTACAAGCTCCCTGAAGTCAATTCTGCCGTCTGCTGTAAAGTAAAACAGCAGCTTGTTTCCGTCAAAGGTATACTCTGCATCCACCAGCTTCATCTCAAGTCCGTGCTTGATGATTTTCTCCTTGCAGATGGCAAATGCCTCTTTTTCCTTTTCCTTATTTCTCTCAACCGTTTTCTCATCCTCGTCGGTTGCCACTCTGATGACAGGCTTAAGCGGTGAAACCACCTTATCATCATCCACCTCCTTCGGCGGAATGAGGACAGTTCCCATCTCTATGCCTCTTGCTGTCTCCACGATAACATGCATTGCCATGTCGAGGTCGAAATCAGCCGGGTCAAAGTAATATATTTTGCCTGCTGTCCTGAATCTGATACCAACTATTTTTGTCATGTGATTAGTTCTCCTTTATGGTCATAAGCAGCAGCTCAATTACCAGGTCAAAATTGACGTTTGCGTTAATTCTTATCTTCGCCTTCTCAAGTGCCTCAAGTATTGCCTCGATTCCATGATAGGAATGCTTTGCTGCCTGTTTCTTTATATCATAGACCTCATCCTTGAATATGAGTCCGTTAACATCGTTTGTCGCCTTCATATACAGCACATCTCTGTACCACACCATAATCAGGTCAAAATAATCCTGCACCTTAAGCTTATACTCAGCTATCTGCTTTACCGCTGCACCCAGCTCGTAGAGATCTATGTCATCGAGGCGCTTTATAAGCGACAGTGCTGACTCCTTTAGCTCGTTGAACTCGTCTGATGAGGCGAGCTTAACAGCCTTTCCGACGATGCCCTGTGCAAATGCGGCACTGATATCTGCCTGATAATCCGGAATATGCTTTTCGTTCATCAGGTATGCCTTTATCACCTCGTCCTTTACCGACTTCATATTGAGTGTGATGCAGCGCGACCTGATGGTCTGCAGAAAGCTGTCTGCATTGGTGGTGAGAAGCATGATGACCGCATATGCCGGTGGCTCCTCAATGGTCTTTAAAAGCGCGTTCTGCGCCTGCTGATTCATTTTTTCAGCCTCATCCACTATGTAAATCTTATATTTACTGCTGTACGGCTTTATCACTATATCGTTGTTGAGCTGTGTCCTGATGTCGTCAACCGATATGTTGTTGGGCTTTTCATGACTGACATATATGATATCAGGATGATTGTGGTCATCTGCCTGATGGCACGATTTGCACTCTCCACAACCGTCTGTGCCCTCCTTCTCACACTGCAGTGCCCTGGCAAATGCCTCGGCTATCATCATTTTGCCGGACAGCTGTGGTCCGTTTATTATATATGCATGTGAGACCTTTCCCATTGATATGGCATTTTGCAGATGCTCTATTATCTGCTCATTTCCTACTATATCCTTAAATCCTGCCATAGCTGCTGCCTCCGTTTTAGTCTGCCTGTGTCTGTTATAGCTTTTATATCCTACGTGAATATATCAAGCAACAGTCCACGTATCTCTCCGATTCTTGCCAGTATGGACAGATGATCCTTCTCATCCTCCACCAGCTCTGATGCCAGCTCATCCAGATTGCTGTCTATCAGTCTTATTATACCATAAACTCTGTGCCTTCCTCTCCTGTCGAGGAAATTTTCTCTGGAAAATTTATGTGATCTGTAGACCACCTCATTTAAAAAATCCTTTATGAGCCCGCGATATCGCTTCATATCCCTGATATCCATATGCTCGGCTATTCTGTTGCCCTGTGCTGTGATATCCTGCATCAGCGCATCTACCTTTGCCTGGAGATCAGCGTCTGTTATGGCGCTGGCCAGTGTGAATTTGAACGAGCCGTCACCGGCCTGTGTTTTTTGTGCATCAGGAACCTGTGTCACCTGATTTACTTCATTTACTCTGACTGCCATAAGGCTGCCTCCTTATTCGTTTCCGGTTACATTTATGTGCAGGTCGTAACCATCATCTTGCTCTGCAATTAGGAACTCTGTCGTATGTATGCTGAAATCTCGGCAAGCACAGTGTCCATATCATCATTTACGAAACGGTGTGTAATACCCGCCTCATGCAGCTTCTCCTCAGAGAAATCTGATGCGTCTGCCAGAAAACGGCGGCACATCTCCTCATATTTAGGCACCTGCTGCCCTTTTTCCCGGTGAATGGCGCGTATCAGACGGTCGCCGTCCTCCACCTCCACATAGATTGGCAGTACCTTGTCACTGCCAAAATAATCGCGTATCTTTGTGTAAGACTCGAGTGTTCCGACTGTCAGATAGCTTTTGCAGCGAAGGTCTATATCATCATCGTTTACCGTGAAATACTTCCACACGCCGTACACTGTATTGTACTCTCGAAGCTCTATGATGCGCCCCTGTGCACTGAGCCTTTTTACATCCTCTTCATTGCAGAAATGATAATCCTTATCCTGTGTCTCTCCGTCCCTTATCGGGCGAGTGGTATACGGGATAATCCTGCTAAGCATGAGGGAATCATCCTGCAGTATTTTGTTGTATATAGTGTCCTTGCCTGATGCGCTTTTTCCCATCACGCAGAAAATCTTACCCATCTGTAAACCTCTTAATATTGTAATTAGTATAAATATGATTGTTTGCTATGTCAAACTGTTGCTTACAGCACCGCAACAAACTTCCACATATTGGCATCCGGATCAAAGTACAGACCGTCCACTTCAAGACCTGAATTTACAGCCTTTATTACATCATCTATGAGCTTGTCGTTCATTATCTCTCCCGGCACCACAAGCGGTATCCCCGGCGGATATATATTTATAAAGGCACCGCTCACCTTCCCGCTTGCCTTAAAGGCATAGACCTCCTGATGGTCTGCATCATATGCATCATACATTTCCATTACGGCAGGCAGCTTTTGGTATATGGTTGTATCCATTTTGACAGGAAAGTAAAATTGATGTACCACACCCTCCTGTTTTAATATATCATAAAACTCTTCAAAATCAGACTTATATTTTTCGAGCCGGCTGTCTATTTCAATCAAAGCATCCGCAAGCCTGTCAAAGCCCTCATCCGTATCCATGACAGATGCCAGCGCCAGTACATAATTGCCCGCTGCCATCTCAAGCTGCAGCTCATATTTTTTAAGCAGAAGCTCAAGCAGCGTATGTCCATTCATAGCCTCTTTCGTAAATATAATAATCTTTGACTCGTCAAAATCATATGCCTCATCGGCAGAAAAATCACTTTTTCTGACCACGTTCAGATGCGAAAGTCCGCTGACCTTCTGATAAAATCTGTCAAGTCTGCTCCTAAGCTGTGCAAAGACAGTCTCTTTGTTATCGCGCACATAGTGTATGCAGCGCTCTATGCCTGTCATAAGCACATATGACGGTGAGCTTGTCTCATAAATGCCGAGAAACTTCTCCACTGCAGCTTCACGCATCCCACCCAGCAGTAAAAGCGCCGTCTGTGTAAATGCCGGAAGCGTCTTGTGCAGGCTCACTATGACCGCATCGGCCCCGAGCGCTATGGCATTTTGAGGGAAGCCGCCTCCAAAGCCAAAGTGCGCGCCATGTGCCTCGTCAACTACGAGTAAAGCTCCATGTGCATGTGCCACAGATGCGATTGCCGCCACATCGGAAACCACACCATCGTATGTAGGCGAGGTTATCACAACCGCTTTTATGTCGGGATTTTCATCAAATGCCGCCCTTATCTGTGCCTCGGTTATCTGCCCCTGCAGCCCTGTCCGTGTAATTTCAGGGTATGTAAACACCGGGTGAAGCTGCCTTAAGTAAAGCGCATGATACACCGCCTTGTGACAGTTCCTTGCTACAAGCACCTTGTCTCCCCTTTTTGTAGCCGCAGATATTGCTGCCAGTATACCGCAGGTGCTTCCGTTTATGAGAAAATATGCACGCTTTGCACCGTAAAGTGCCGCTGCCTCAGCCTGCGCCTCCTTTATAATGCCCTCAGCGTGGTGCAGATTGTCAAAATTGTCTATCTCTGTTATATCAATAGCATACGGGTCCAGCTCTGCACCTATATCACTGCCACGGCGCTTATGCCCCGGCATGTGAAACGGATAAATATTTGATTGTGAATTATTTATCAGTTCTTTTTCCATTTAAGTACCTATATATCCTTTTTAGCCCAGAAATCTTCCAAGCTCCGGCATCCAGTCATCATAAAATATTTCATCATTGCAGAACGCGCTCCAGACCGGTGTGAGGAAATCAAGTATCAAATCAAGCGTCTCCTCCCAGCCTGCATTCGCATATGCCCTCTGCTGTCGTGTCAGCCTCTTACAATACTGCTCCCAGCGCCTTTTCATATACGCATAGCTGCGATAACCATACACCTGCTCAAGCCTGTGCATGCTCACTGTCTTCGGTTTATTTTTCGCTCTAACCTTAAAATTATCAATTATCTGCCTTCCGCTGACCGAATATCTCTTAAGTATCTCATATGCATCACCATATGGTTTCATATCGCTAACCAGCTCAAGCTTATCCATTATCTCAAACAGCTGTTCTCCGAGCCTGGATTCAGGCGAAAAAATACAAACATCTGCGTCTCCATAAAAGCTGTTCATAAAAACAATATTTTTAGTCATGGGAACTCCTGCATCCGCTTCATTAAGGCGCTCAAGCCTCACTGCAAACGGTACTTCCCCGCCATCACACATAGCGCTTAGATTCCACGTATGTATCAGCGGCTGCATATCACTGGCATCCGGTTCATTAGCTGATACCTTTGCCGTCTGCTTAGGTAATTCTGCATTAGTCCATACCACATCACTGTGACTGTTAAGCCCTGCATTGCCTATAATGATATTGCGCAGTACATCAAACGGCGTACCATTATCCCCTGCCCTGCCACCGGGGCTGCCATATACATAATAAAACGCCAGCTTTTCTCCTGTTACAAAATACGGCTTTTGAAGCCACAGCACTTTTCCCAGACCGGCATTATTTATGCGCCAGAGAAAATCCTGCTTCACGTACTGCCATAACACATCGCTGTACGATAATTTTTTCTCATCGCTTATATGTCTTAAATCTACCCTCACTACAACCATACTCCTATGAAGCTTTGCACCTTCTTTACCACGCGCCTCGCCCTTGCGTAATCCATGAGCACTGAAATATCCTTGTCCGTATCCGCTATGTATGACTGTACAGCTGCCTTGAAATCATTGCGGTCCAGTCTCGACTCATACTTCAGGCAGTCGCATATCACACGCTCTTTATCATAAATTCCAAAGGTATTACCTCCAAGCTCAATGGTTGTGGCTCCAAGCGTAAGTGCTGTGGGCTCCGTATAAAACGGGATGATTCTGGGATAGTCCATCTTAAAACGCGATTTTGATGTGTTTTTGTCCACGGCAAGCGTCCATCCGTAAGGCTTCTCCTTTATATAGCCATAGGCGTAAAGTGCGCTTTCCATGCAAAGCATTGCATCCGGAAAAAGTGCCGCGACAAGTGCATCCTCAGAAAAATCATCCACGCGGTCGGTGTAATAGCCGTTTCTGATGCGGACAAGCTTCCCCTCCCTGACAAGCTTATCAATTCGCCTGTAGTCTATACCAAGCCTTGTAAGCTCTTCTTTTTTCACTATTCCGTTGTGCTTTTCCATGGCATCAGCTATGATCGTCTGTACCTGTTGTATATTCATTACTGCTTCTCCATCCCTTGCTTATCGGCTAAAAGCCTCTTGGCATCACGTAATCCAAGCTGATACAGGCTCTCAAGCTTATTAGGATCCTTTTCTATCTTGCTTATTTTAATGTGCTCCGACGGCCTTAACACCTTAGCAATGCCCTGCTTTTCAAGCTCCTTAAGATGCTCAAGCTGATAATTGTACATGATATGCCTGTTTGAAAATGCCTCGTAAAACCTCGGAAAACGCTTTTTGTATACCGATGTAAATAACCTTGGCATAGGTTTTTTTATATAGTCTGCCGGCTTTGTCAGCACGACAACCACTCTGTCATAGCCCATATCAAGCATATGCTCATATGGGATGCTGTCCGTCACCGCGCCATCCAGATACCACTCATGCCCCAGCTTCACCGGCTTTGACACTACAGGCATGGAGCCCGATGCCCTGAGCACATCCATCTGGTCAAAGACACTCTTTATCTGCACATATTCAGGCTTACCTGTCCTGATATTCGTCACAACCGCATAAAATGGGATATCTGACTTCTTATATTCCTCATCATCAAACGGGTCAAGCTCTCTTGGTACTGTATCATAGGCATATTTCGTGCTCACTATGTTTTTCTCCCGAAGAAGCGGCCTGATACCCATATAATTTTTGTCACTGTTAAACCTCTTATTGTATCGTATAACCCTGCCACGCTGCTTTGACAGCAGATTCACTCCAAAAAGTGCTCCCGCCGAAACACCGATAACAGCATCAAAGCTAATATCATGGTCCATAAAACAGTCGAGTACTCCGGCTGTATACATACCTCTCATGGCTCCACCCTCAAGCACGAGGGCGCATCTTTCATCACTCATTTCTGCCTCCATTTATAATGTCATAATAAAAAATGTATTAATATTTATGTCGACCGCTGAACTTCAGATTGTCTCTCCTTCTGCGCTGTTTTCTCTCAAGCTTGTGCTCCCTGAAGCGCTCGCGCTGCTCCTTCTTAATGCTCCATTTGTGTTTCAACACATATATATTGTCTGATATTCTTCTAATCATGAAAATGCTCAGAATAATCACTGCGATAAGTACGAGCACCCAGAGAAAATATACCGGCTTTATCCTTATTATATCACTTTCCACGTTCTGTCTGCTGTTCTCATCAAAGTACGACAGATCGACCTTTGCTCCTGATTTCAGCAGATCCACACAGCCTACCACATGATCACCATACTTGTATCTGACCGTAGCAAGAGCATCCTTGTTGTCGGACTTCATGTCAGCAGCTTCCCTTTTAATGCTAGAAAAATCCGCGTTGTTTGGCAAAACAACATAGTTTTCCGACACCTTTGCATACATGCCGTGCTCATTCATCACGCCCAGATCCGGCGTATTGTCAGTAGCTGCGCTGTTTTCATTTTCAGCTATGCTTAGTGCCTTGAAGTTACTGAAATAGTAATTGAGCAGCGTGTTTGTGTCTGCATACTGGTCAGGCGACTGCGCATTCATAATAACCGTGCACAGCGTCAAGCCATCCTTCTCCGCATAAGTGACAAGCGTGCTGTTAGCCACTGAAGTGTAGCCGGTCTTGCCGCCGGTACAATCCTGATTTACAAACTGTGAATACGATTTAAATGGATGCAGCATCGCATGATGATTGTACAGCGGAGTATCCTCGGTATGCTTGTTTGTAGGTGGTATGATATAGGTCTTTGTGCCTGTAATCTTTCGAAACTCGTCATTTCTGTATGCTGCACACGAGATAAGCCCCATATCGTATGCGCTTGTCCAGTGATTTTCATCGGGCAGACCATTTGCATTGTTGAAATGTGTATCTGTACAGCCTAATTCTTTGGCTTCCTTGTTCATCAGATCAATAAATGTGCTGTAATCTCCCCCAAGCTTTTTGCCTGTATGCTCTGCTGCAGCATATGCGCACTCGTTTGCCGACTCAAGCATAACTCCATATAGTGTCTGCTCCATGGTCATCTCCTCGCCCACATCCCTCTTGATGCTCGACGAACCATCACTGCTCTCCTTCACCGCCTCTTTTGAGAATGTAACCTTCTCATCCATCTTGCAGTTGAGTATAGTCAGATATGTGGTGAGAATCTTTGTGATACTTGCAGGATAATGCTTTTCGTGTGAGTTTTTCTCATATAGCACCGTACCTGTATTGACCTCCATCACCACGGCGCACGGTGAATTTATCTGCGGTCCCTCCGGCCAGTACGTGTCATCACCATCCGCAAATGCCATAAGCGGTCTCGCACAAAGCGTCGTGACCATAGCAAACACTGCCATTATTAGTATTCCTGATTTTTTTAAATTTATAATTTTATGCTTCATATCTGTTCCTATTAATTAATTCTAAAATTGGGTAGCTGTTCAGTCCTATAACCAAAAATGTACTATTTCTAATTATAATGTATGAAAAACATGTTATCAAGGGCATGTGCATCGTATTTTTCCATTTTATTTTGACACCCACACAATTGTAGGGTATTATCTATATGAAATTTTACGTTTTTATAAGGAGATTTACATGAGACTTAGAAATATCCCGGGCGCCGGTGAAGTCATCGACAACAGCCCTTATTGCATAAAGGAGCCTGTTGAACTAAAAGGAAAATGGCATGATTTTTTAGGAAACAATAATCCGATTCATATAGAGGTTGGTATGGGAAAGGGCAGATTTCTGATGGATCTGGCACGGCTTCATCCCGAGATTAACTATATAGGTATCGAACGATATACCAGTGTGCTTCTTCGTGCTGTACAAAAAATGCAGGAGGACGAGCTGCCAAATGTGCACTTTTTGTGCATTGATGCCGCAACTCTTCCGGATATTTTTGACCGTAATGAGGTTGACCGCATTTACCTGAACTTTTCCGATCCATGGCCGAAGGACAGGCACGCAAGAAGGCGCCTCACCTCAAGCGAATTTCTTGCCAGATATGATTTGTTTCTCGCACCTGACGGACGCATAGAGTTCAAGACTGACAACCAGGACCTCTTCACCTTCTCTCTGGAAGAGATTGAAAGCTCTGATAAATGGCACCTCGACGCCAGTACACGCGACCTGCATCATGATGCTGCAATGAATGAGGGCAACATCATGACCGAGTACGAGGAGAAATTCTCTGCTGTCGGAAACCCTATCTGCAAGCTGATTGCTTCAAGATAATGCGACATATCTGTCGTTAATCGCATGATTTATATAGTCAAACATGACCCAGCTTTTATGACATTCTTCAGATTTTTCTGAGGAACTGTCATATTCGTCTCTGGCATCGTTGAAATATCTCTGCGCTTCCTTATCTCTTCCCATCTTGCTATAGCTTGAACCGATATTGCTGTAAACCATAGCCTTAAGATCTCTCGAGCGGATAATTTCTGCCGTGGCAAGGCTCTCCAGATAACATTCAAAGGCTTTTGACTCATCGTTCTCAAGCTCATATACCAATCCCAGGATATTGAGATACTCTGCATATTTTTCCACGTGACCGGTGCTCTTCAAGCGTGCAAGCGCTTTCTTTATGCGTACAACCGCACTATCATAGTCCTTCTTTACCACGTCATCTACTGCAATTATCATTTCGTTATCCGCTATATTGTCTGTTGAATATTTGTCTACCGCGTTCATCATATTTTACTCCGACCAAAGCATCTTTCCAAATGTTACTTTTTTCCTATTCAACAGTATAAACTTATTATTTCAAAATTTCAATATTAATTTCACTTTTATGTGCCTGAGCTGCCAGCCTATCCAAATAATGACATGATACCTTTTGACCCTTTAACCATGATATAATGAGCGTAGCGAATTATATCACGCGCGAATGCGCATAAGTATCAGCCGCAGGCCTATCATATGCGTAAGCATATGATATAATGAGTGCAAGTGAGAAGAATGCATTTATGCATTCGGCGAACGACGAATGTTGATCATGAAGCAAAGCTTCATGATATAATAAAAAAGCACCAACCCTATGGCTCATACGTCCATAAAACCGGTACCTTTGAGTGCGCCTCCAGGGGCTCGAACCCTGCACACCCTGATTAAGAGTCAGGTGCTCTACCAAATGAGCTAGAAGCGCGTTTATTAATTTGTTTGCGTTTTCCTTAACGCGAAATTTATTATATAGTATAGTTTATAGAAATGCAACACTTTTTTTTAATTTTTTTAAATTTTTTTTAGATTTTTTGTAAAACAGTTGATTTTACACCGTTTTAAGCTATATTATTTTCTATATACAGAGACTTTTTATTCCAGATTTCCCATCCAAAGTCTCTCAGAAAGGATTTACTGATAATGAAAGTAGAAGAAAGATTATTAAAATATGTGGACTATCACACCACATCTGATGAAGCAAGTGATAAAATACCAAGCAGTGACAGGGAATTTGCACTCGCAAGAGAGCTTGAGTCAGAGCTTAAGGAGCTTGGCTTATCCAAGGTTGTGCTCACTGACCATTGTTACGTGTATGGTCTGCTGCCTGCCACTGCCGGCATGGAGCACAAAAAAGCGGTCGGATTTATTGCACATATGGATACTGCACCTGATTTTTCCGGGGAAAATGTCAAGCCACAGCTGCTGCGTCACTATGACGGAAGCGATGTGCTGCTTAGAGGCAGTGGCGAATACCTGAGAGTAAGCGATTTTCCTGAGCTTAAAGCCCTCTCCGGACGCACTCTCATTACCACAGATGGCACTACCCTGCTTGGTGCCGATGACAAGGCCGGTGTGGCTGAGATTATGACCGCCTTAGAGCAGATTATCGCAGAGGGCACTCCTCACGGCGATATCTGGGTTGGATTCACCCCCGATGAGGAGGTCGGAAAGGGTGCGGATTTGTTTGATCTGGACTATTTCGAGGCAGATTTTGCCTACACCGTGGATGGTGATTACGAGGGCGAGGTGGCCTATGAAAACTTTAATGCCGCAAGCGCTGAATTTACCATAAAGGGCGTCAACGTACATCCGGGCGAAGCAAAGGACATTATGGTCAATGCTGCTTTGGTTGGCTGCGAGATTGCCGCAGCGCTGCCTGCAAACGAGACTCCTGCCACAACTGAGGACAGAGAGGGCTTTTACCATCTGTGTGATATGAGCGGTGATGTAGCATCAGCCCATCTGTCATATATTGTGCGCGACCACGACAAGGCGCTTTTTGCTAAAAGACTTGATACTCTCCGCTCTCTTGAGATAGAGATGAACAAAAAATATGGTGAGGGCACTGTTTCTTTGACTATCACCCACTCTTACGAGAATATGCTTTCAATCATAATGGACAACATGTACATTATCGACCTGGCTAAGGCTGCTATAGAGGAAAACGGTCTAGAGCCGCTATCACGCCCGGTTCGCGGCGGTACAGACGGCGCACGTTTATCCTTCATGGGACTTCCTTGTCCAAACCTCGGTACCGGCGGCTACGGCTTCCACGGCCCATTTGAGCACATATCAGTGGAGGGTATGGAGACTGCGGTTAATATAATCAAATCAATTGTGAAGCATGTGCTGATGCTGGCTGACGCGTGATTTCGCTGCCGGTCGGTTACTGTTCACAACTAACAGTGTGACTAGCCACGGCCACGTTACTGTTCACAACTAACAGTATAATCAGCAACGCAGGTTAGTTACGCTTTAGTGTAAACAATAGCTGATTTGTGTATTGACTTATCTGACAATTCTGCTATAATGATGGCAACCAATTGTTTTTCGTTTATTTTCGAACAAATAATTACAGCTTTTTTTGAAACTGACAGATGTTTCAGAAGGGAGACCATATGGTAGTACTTGCAGCACTTATCATTTTTGCAGTTGTTGGTGGAATATTTGTAAATTATCTTCGCAGAAATCAAAATGATATCGGCGGAGGAATGGGAAAGGATTACATGAAAGAGCATTGGGGAATCGATGACGACAAGTAATCAAAAATACCGGGCAACACATTTTGTGTCCCGGTATTTTTTATACAACCATCGTAACTATTCAGAACCACTGAGAACAAGAAAAGCTGATGCGTTATCAGAAAAGCCTGACTTTGCTATCGTGAATTTGCAGGCTCCATGTTCACAGAGCGGCCCTTTATCTTCGCATTCTTCATGGCATTGAGCACTTCCTTGCCATACTCAGCCGGCACCTCAACAAATGTATACTTGTCGTACATGTCGATTGCACCGACAAGCCTGCCGGGCATGCCTGACTCGCCTGCAATGGCACCTAAAATGTCACCCGACTTTATCTTGTCCTTCTTTCCTACGTTGATAAACAGACGTACCATGCCATCCTCTGCTCCTGTATTGTGGAAATCATAGTCGTCCTTTGATTCAGCTGTGGATATCTCTGAAGCACCCATAGCCTGGTATAAAAATGCCGCCGCTATATCCATTGCCGTGTAATCTGACTCATTTATCTGATTCTCTATAATATCAATGACACTTGTGAGATTTTCCTCATCTATAATGGTGGAAATCTGGTCCATAATCTTTTCTGCCCTGATTTTGGCAACATCATCAGATGATGGAATTGGCTGTGCATAGATTTTTGTCTTGCAGTAGCGCTGTATGTCCTTGAGCTTATATACCTCCTTGCCCTTTACAAAGGAGAATGCCTTTCCACAGCGGCCTGCTCTTCCTGTACGACCAATTCTATGTACATAATACTCGTCATCCTGAGGCAGATCATAATTGAAAACAGCCTCCACATCATCCACATCAATTCCGCGTGCTGCGACATCAGTGGCAATAAGAATATCTGTCTTTCCGTTTCTGAAGTTCTTCATGACACGATCTCTCTGCACCTGCTTCATATCGCCATGAAGTCCTTCTGCACTGTAGCCGCGTCCGCAAAGCTCATATGCCAGCTCGTCGACCATCTTCTTGGTGTTGCAGAATACAAGTGAGAGCTTTGGATTATAGTAATCCAACAGTCTTGTGAGTACATCTATCTTGTCCTTGCGCTTCACATCATAGTAATACTGGTCGATGTTTGCGACTGTCAGCTCTTTTTTCACAATCTTGATATTGATAGCATCATGCTGATATTTTCTTGTAATTTCCAAAATAGGCTTTGGCATTGTTGCCGAGAAGAGTACTGTCTGATGCTCCTGTGGCAGGTATTCGAGCACTGTCTCGATGTCCTCCCTAAAGCCCATGTTGAGCATCTCGTCTGCCTCGTCGAGCACTATTGTCTTTACATGGTCAGGCCTGATTGTCTTTCTCCTGAGATGATCCATAAGACGCCCCGGGGTTCCGATAATAATCTGCACACCGCCCTTAAGTGCCTTAATCTGGCGGCTGATATCCTGTCCTCCGTATACCGGAAGTACCTTCACACCATGCATATATTTTGCAAGCTTCCTGATTTCATCTGCCACCTGGATGGCAAGCTCCCTTGTAGGAGAGAGGATGATAACCTGTGTCTTGTGACTTGATGCATCAACGCTCTCAAGCACCGGAATACCAAAGGCTGCTGTCTTTCCTGTTCCGGTCTGCGCCTGTCCGATTACATCCCTGCCCGAAAGCACTGCCGGGATTCCCTGAGCCTGTATTGGAGTTGCCTCCTCAAAGCCCATATCCTTGATGCCTCGCAAAATCTTAGGGTTTAGTTCTAATTCGTCAAATCTGATTGTTTCCATATATTTTTTATATTTCCTTTCAAAAAAATAAAGTGTGCATATTTTTATAACATGCACACTTTAACATATTTGTGAGATAATTACAAAATATTATTTCTTCATTTTTTACGAAATATGCAATACCGCATATTTCTTTACTGAATAGTTACCAAAATACTACATACTGCTAAATAAAGCTGCTATCTCATCCGGTGTCAGATTACGATTTGTGTTATTCAAATCTACAACCGGAGACTTTGCAGGTTCCGGTTCACTTACAGGCTCCGGCTCAGGTGCCTGAGGTGCCTCTGTGACCGGTTCCGTAATCACTTTCTCTGCCGGCTCTGATTCAGGTTCTGTCGCACCTGCGTTTGCACTTGCAAAAAGTGCTGCTATTTCATCTGCACTCAGCTGGCGGTTCGGATCGCTGTTTGTCGTATCTGCAACAGCTTCTTCTGCCGCAGGGCCTGGCTCTACTACCGGCTCCGGCTCAGGTACCTGTGGTGCCTCTGTGACCGGTTCCGTAATCACTTTCTCCGTCGGCTCTGATTCAGGTTCTGTCGCACCTGCGTTTGCACTTGCAAAAAGTGCTGCTATTTCATCTGCACTCAGCTGGCGGTTCGGATCGCTGTCTGTCGTATCTGCAACAGCTTCTTCTGCAACAGGGCTTGGCTCTACTACCGGCTCCGGTTCAGGTGCCTCTATGACCGGCTCCGGCTCGATTACCGCAACAGGCTCCGGCTCAGCTATCGCGGCTTCCTCTACGACAGGTTCAGGTATCGCCTCCATGGCCGGTGCTGATTGTGGTGCGTCGGTCGTTTGCTTAGGCATCTCAACATTTGCTGTAAACTGAATAGGATTTGCTGTGATTGCCTGACTCAGACGGATTTCCATATCCTTTATGCTGTCAGACAGAACCTGCTGCTTTTCCATAATGTCCTTGAGGTTGTCATAAATCACATTTTTCTGGCTCTCAATAATGAAATCATTGCTCTCCTTGAGCTTATTCTCAAGATGCTCAAAAGTCTCCATAAGCTGTTCATTAGAGTTCATAATCGCATCAGCATTTTCCTTATTCCTGTTGATAACAACCTTTGCGATTCCCTTCTGTGCATTGATTATATCCTCAGTCGGAATCTTTGACTCCTTCTGCAGTATCTCAATCTTTCCCTCTATCTCATCAAAATACTTTCTAAGCATGAGGTAAGATGCCTTTTCCGACTTAAAAATACTGTCATACTGTTCCTCCCTCCTGTCCTCCTTTAGAGCACTCAGTGAGAAAAATCCGCTTATCACTCCCCACAGACAAATCATAAAGATAACTGTGATTGCTGCAATGAGCATGTATTCCTTTGGATAATTAATTATCGCATAAAAATCCGCTAAAATAACAAGCGTGGAAATAAGAATTAGAAATATAACCTGTATTTTTGCCTTTTTTTGCTTTTTATCCTGCATATAATTCCCCTTCCCGGGGCCTGACGCTATCCGCGACAGCCGTACCGCGTGACGGCTGTGGATAATACAAGTCCCAGTACATTTATCTTAATGTATCTATTATAGCGTTTATTGGCTGTAATGTCGATTGTTTTTAATGATTTTCAGACATTTTCAGACATTTTCCAAGTATCCATGTTTTCCGAATAGCGTACGTATATACCGATGTTAGTATATTTTTTCATTACTCCCCGATAATTGTAAACCTTTATTGCAGTTATGGTTGACAATCGACATCTTTTCATGTTAATGTGTTAACCGTACAAAAATTACTATGAAATTTACAAAAAGGAGATTTTATCATGAACCAGACAGAAACTATAGACTACAAGCATGGAACGACCTATGCCATAACGGTAACAGCGCTCATGACAGCTGTCACATGTATTCTTGCACCATTATCTATCCCGATTGGGCCGGTACCGATTTCACTGACAAACCTGGCCATATATATTTCATTATATCTGCTCGGATGGAAACGTGGAACTATAAGCTACCTCATTTACCTGCTTATCGGACTTGTCGGAATCCCTGTATTTTCAGGCTTCACCGGTGGCCCAGCTAAGCTTGCCGGCCCTACAGGCGGATACATCATCGGTTTTATTGCCATGGCAATTATTGCAGGACTTGTAATCGATCATTTCCACCAGCCTTGGCTCCAGCTCATTGGTATGATTGTCGGAACTATCATATGCTATGTGCTCGGTACAGCATGGTTCTGCTTTGAGGCAAAAAGCACAGTCAGCGGTGCGCTCTCAATATGTGTGTTCCCATTTATCCCGGGCGACCTGATAAAAATGATAATTGCCATGCTTATCGGACCGGCTATTAAAAAAAGACTTCGCTAAACATCAACTCCAAGCTTTCTAAGCTCCTGATACAGGCGCGCTACCGGAAGCCCTACCACATTATTGTAATCACCATGTATTCCCTTAATGTGGATGGCAAAGCGTCCCTGTATCCCGTAGCTTCCTGCTTTATCCATCGGATCCCCGCTTGAAATATAGCGGTCAATTTCATCTTCCGTCAGTGTATACATGCTGACATCCGTCTTCTCATAAAAGCAGTGTTCTCCGGTTCTTCCGGCTTTGTCAATAAAAACAAACGTTACCCCTGTATAGACACTGTTCGTTTTTCCCGAAAGCATCGAAAGCATACGCCTGGCATCTTCTTCGTCCTTCGGCTTTCCAAGAATCTGATTCTCATAAGCCACTACCGTATCCGCTCCGATTACAAGAATATCCTGCGGTGTCACAAGCTCTGCATGCTGTTCATTGTAGGTAAGCACACCTGACGCTACCTCCTCTGCCTTTTGACGGGATAGTTCCATGACAACCGCAGATGGCTCCTCCTCTGTGATTATCTCTTCTCCCTTTGCAGGACAGACAACAAACTCTGCCCCAATCTGCTCTAATAATTCCTTTCGGCGCGGTGATGCCGACGCCAATATTATCTGACTCATATTTGTTTTAACCTTTTCCTTCACTTTGGATTTTGGGACTGTTTCATCTGAAGAATACAATTCCCTATGACTGATTACACGTTTCCACTTGTATTATACAGCTTTCTCTTTCACCGATACTTTCACTGACATAATTCTATAAAATACAGCACAAAATACCAACGCAAAAACGACTCCAAACACATTCTGAATCACCCTGAGGCTGACTGCTCCCTTTAACCCATAGCTCTCTGCAGCTATAGCCAGAGCACCAAATGTATTAAAAACAGCCTGCCAGCCGTATTGTGCCGATAATCCCACGCCGATTCCACCTATGATTCCTATGTACGCATAGATTGATGGTGGAAGCAGAAAATATAATGCCGTGAAGCATATAACACCTGCGATATTACCGACAATCCTTTTTTTGACTCTGTACTGCATATCCTCCATAAACGGCAGGATGGCAGACATGGCTGCAATACCTGCCCACATTGCACGCGGCATATTGCAAAGCTGTGCAATACATAGAACTAACGGTACGCATAGTATCTGGCACAGCTGCCATTTTGTACGTGATGAAGAAAGGTCAAACTCCTCAATTACAGCTTTCATATTTCTTTTATAGTCTCTGTTTTTATGATTTCTGTAAAATACCAGGCATGTGATGGCAGCTCCTGCGGCCATCCCTGCTATTCGAAGCATATAGCTTTTTCCTGACACATCATATCCATATAACAATAAATAGCCAAGAACCAGTGTGGATTGATTAAACATAAATGGATTATGGCATCCGAACAGAATCAGCACTGCAAGAGCTGCAATGTTTATAAGCAGCGCCGGAAGCGGTGAAAGCTGATTTGCCAGATGTGGGCATACTGTCATAATTACAAAGAACAATGCCAAAAGCCATGTAGAGTGTCCGGTATGGATTCCCAGATCAGCGTTTCGAAATACCATAACGCATAATAAGACCACTACTCCCACAATGCTGTTATCCTTTCCCAATATAATGCTTGAGGCAGTGACAAAGGCAAAGCAAAAAACCATTGTGACAGCTATCTTCACCATATATACAAACGCATGGTATAGTTTTTCTTTCATTGTTTTACTATTTTTCAGCAGGCTTTTAGAGCCGGCCTGATTTAACTGCAGTTCCTGATAAAATGTCATGTAAATTCTCCTATCTTTTATCTTATTATTTTATTATTGTAACTATCATGTTCTAAATAGCTACTCATTTTAATTCTTTATTGGCAGTTGTACTACAAATCTGCATCCTCCGTATTCCCGGTTTTCAGCTTTGATTGTTCCACCGGCGATGTCTACAATTCTTTTCACAAGTGCCAGGCCAAGGCCGTTTCCCTCGGCTTTATGGGAACCATCCACCTGATAAAACTTGTCAAATATTCTGGCTTTTGCATCATCCGCAATTCCCGGTCCCTCGTCTTCCAGAATAAACTGCACAGAATCATTTTCATGCCTTAGAAACATGGTGATTGTCCCATTTTGTGGACTAAACTTGATTGCATTATCCAAAAGATTCATCCAGATATGCATAAAAAGCCCTTCATTTCCAACATATCTGACCTCCTCCATCTCCACCTGAAAGCCAATTCCTTTTTCAGTCCATTTGTCTTCCAATGCAAGAAATGCCTGACGGATTTGTTCATCCAGACGATATTTGGTTTTTTTCATTGGAATATTCTGATTTTCCAGCCTTGATAACAATAAAATATTTCCAACAAGGCCTGAAAGCCTTTGAGTATTAAACAGGATTTTTTCTACATACCCCTCCTGCTCCTGTGACAGCTCATCTCCCTGGAGCAGCATCGTATAGCCTTCAATTGCATTGATTGGTGTCTTGAATTCATGGGAAACATTGGATACAAAATCCATTTGCAACATCTCTGTTGCACGAAGCTCTTTTGTCATGACATTAAAGCTCTGATAGGATTCTCCAATCTCGGCTATGCGGCTGTTTGTTTCCAGATGCTGTTCAAAATCTCCCTGGGAAACTGCTTTCATTGCTTTACTGAGCCTGGTAATCGGCTCCAGCAGCCTTGCATTGATAAATGATGTAATAAGTCCTGCTATCAATGTATTAAAAATCAAAAGCCAGCCAAGGCCCGGTATTTTCCCGGGCAAATCCAAAAAATGATTCAAAAACGCAAATAACAGGGCTGATATCAGCATAGAAAATGCAAGTGCCAGCCAGATTGCACCGGTCAGACATGAGCGGATACGCAATTCTTTTTTCTTTTTATACTCCATTATTTTTTCACCACCTTGTATCCCAGACCACGCATTGTTACAATTTCGAAATCCGGATTTTCTTTAAAACGCTCCCTGATTCTTCCTATATGTACCTCTATCGTATGTGGGTCTGCCTCCGTCTCATATCCCCATACCTCATCCATTAGCTGCTGCTTCGTAAATGTCCTGCCCGGTGAAGCTGCCAGCTTATATAAAAGCAGGAATTCTTTTTTTGGCAGGACAAGCGTTTCATCACCGGTCACAACTGTCATTGCATCATAATCAAACTCGGTTGAGCCAATCACAATTTTGTGTTCGTTCAGTATCTGTGCACGACGAAGCAGTGCTCCTACCCTCAAAACCATTTCATTGACATTTACGGGTTTTACCATATAGTCGTCACTTCCCGAAAGAAAGCCCTGACGCATATCATCGAAGCTGCTTTTTGCAGTAATCATAAGCACCGGTATCTGATATCCCGCCGAACGAAGCTCCGACACAAGTTCATATCCATCCATAACCGGCATCATTATATCGGAAATGATTAAATCAATATACTCTCTGTCCAATACCTCCAGTGCCTGTGCTCCATCCGACGCACTTTTGACCTGATATCCGCTCTTTTCAAGCACCTTTTGGAATAACAGACTTAATTCTTTATCATCTTCTACAATTAATATCTTAAACACGATTTACGTTCTCCTTTAATCAAAACAAATCCCTTGCCCATCCAAGCAGATGCTGTACCAGAAACACCTTTCTTTTATGTTTTTCTGTTAATTCAATCGGCTTTACATGATACGGATCATAATATGTTCCGTCGTCTAATACCTGTCTGGACACGCTCTCATACTCCATCATGCCATCCTCCAGCTGTTTATTAATCTCTTTACTGCGTATTACAAGCATCAGCTCTGTATCCAGATAAGTACTTCTCATGTCCATATTGAATGAACCTATTACTGACAGATCATCGTCAATCAGAATACTTTTTCCATGATACGAATAACCGCCTTCATATTCCCAGATATCAATTCCTGTTTCTAAAATTCTGTTTCTGTTTTTGGCATAATCAGCAGCTCCAAATGGATTTCCGTTATTTGCAACAGAATTTGTCATAATAGAAAAGTCCGGAACCTTCTGTGCAATTTCCTCCCATGTATTATACATCATATCATTGCAAATAATATATGGTGTATGAATTTTTACACGTTCCTTTGCATTTTTCATTAATTCTCCCAGCTGATACCATACCACCGGTTCCTTAGCTTGGGTGTGGATTGGGTTTGATAACAATGTAATCTTTTCTGTTTCAAAGGTTTCATCCGCATAATCTGTATCACAAATTTTTTCCTTATTAACTTCAAAATATTGCTGATACCCTTCCTGCAGCTCTAAAACTGCTTTCTTTACAGATTGTCTGTCAGCTAATTTTTTACTGTTATGAAAATACCGACAGTCCTCCTGTTCCCATATTGTTTCAAAATAATCCAAAAGCTGATTGACCGAATTATCTTTCTGTGGCTCATCGCAGACAACTAACACATCCCGGTCAAAATTTTTATGCCCCGGAAAATCACCCAAAAAATAATTATATGTGTTTCTTCCGCCAAGAATATATATTTTACCATCTGCAATCAGATATTTATCATGCATTCTTCCCATTGTCTTCCATGGCTTAAGCGGATTTGCTTTATTGTACAGCTTAATCTCAACATTCTCATGCGAAGATAATCCATAAAAATATGGATTACCCTCCATATCAATCCAGCTCTCCATTCCATCTACCAATATGCGGACATGTACGCCTCTGTCTGCCGCATCATGCAGTGCTCCTAAAATCAATTTTCCGCTTTCGTCTGATTTAAATGCAAATGTAGAAAGGATTATTTCATCCTTTGCATTTTGGATTAATCTCACTCTTTCTAAAAGAGCCTGCGAATTTTTTTCAATGATTACTGCTCTTTCCGTATTCTCTCTCCCCGCCACACTCATAATATTTTGTGTTTCCTTTATAGTAGCATCAGACACCGCCGGCTGTTTTTTATACGTGATGCAGATTCCTATTAACTCATAAAAAGCCACACATAAAAAAAATGCCAGTATAGCCAAAATAATTTTACATATTTTATGCCTTTTCATTGTACATCACCTGATTCCTTGTATTTTATACTCATACAATACAATGTCAATCTCAATTTTACCTCAACAGAATTGATTTTATGCAAAAAGACAGGAAAAAGCAGCTGCCTGCAATTTCCTGTCCATAAAATTTTTAAAGCACAATTACGGCAGCGTCAAGCCCGTCTACTTTTCCGTCAAATGCGCTATCTGTCAGCAGATTATATTTCTCGGCATACTCATTAAATTCCTTTACACTGCTGCCGCAATTGAAAAGCATTGCGATTGTCTCTTCGCCGTTTTTTCTGATCATAACAATCGTATCATCATCGTCATTTGTGATTGTCTCAATCATTTCGCCCTCTACGATGCATGCATGTGCTTTTCTAATCTGCATGAGCTTCTTATACCAATTATACATCTCCTTGTCCTGGTATTCCTCATCCCAGTACATGCCTCGTCTGCAGTCCGGATCATTTGCTCCCGGCATTGCATACTCATCACCATAGTAGACCATAGGCATTCCGGGCAGTAGCAGCTGAAAGGCTGCTGCGAGATGCTGCTTTTTCTTATTATCATGGCACAGATGTAAAAATCTTGCTGTATCGTGGCTGTCAATCAGGTTCCACATCAGCGGATAGCACTTTTTGTTTAAGCGCCCCTTCAGATATCCCAGATTCTGTACAAACTGACTGACATTTATCTTTTCATCTGCAAGCAGGTCTATCAAATTCAGGTAGAATGGATAGTTCATTACAGTATCCCACTCATCTCCCTCGAGGAAGTCGCCTGCGTAGTGCCATATCTCACCAATTATCAGCATATCCTTCTTTACAGCCTTGATTGCCTTTCTGAAATTCTTCCAGAAGAAATGACTGATTTCGTCTCCTACATCCAGTCTCCATCCGTCAATATCACATTCCTTAATCCAGTAGCAGGCAACATCAGTGATGTATTTCTCCACCTCAGGATTTTTCAGATTAAGCTTTGGCATTCCACCGTAGTAGCCGAAGCATTTGAAGTTTGGAATCTCTCCCCATTCACTCTTAGGCGGCAGCTCGTCGATAAAATACCAGTCCAGATATTTTGATTTCTCGCCCTTTTCCAGTATATCCTGAAATGCAAAAAATTCTCTTCCTGAGTGGTTGTATACCGCATCCAGCACTACCTTCATGCCACGCTCATGAGATTTTTGTACGAGCTCCTTTAAATCCTCTGTTGTTCCAAATGATGGATCAACCTGATAATAATCAATGGTATCATACTTATGGCACGAATTTGATTTAAAGATTGGTGTCAGATACACCACATCGATTCCCAAATCTTTAATATAATCCAGATGCTCTATGATTCCCCTGAGATTGCCATGCAAATCATCCATAGGCGTAATCGGCGCCTTATACCACAGCTCTTTGTCCACCGGCTGTGTTGTGGCAAAGCGCGACGGAAAAATCTGATACACTACCTTGTTTGCTGCCCACTGTGGCACCTCAAACATCTCTTCCTCCCTGAGGTTCTGCGGGCAGTCAAACATTCTGTCCCTGTTTGTAATGCACTCCTTGTCGAACTCATAATTGCCGTAATATACCTTTTCACCCTGCATGTCTGTAAATTCAAAAAAGTATCTCAGACATATCAGATTCATCCGAAGCTGAGCTTCATAATAATCGTGAAACTGTGAGGTTGCTACCTTCTTCATAGGAAGAGTCATTCGCGTATCCTTGCGCTCCATAGGTATATACTTGTCCTCATAGTGAAGGATTACCTCCTTCATATCATCCTTTTTTACCTGCACGCGTATCACAAACAAATCCTTATCTATCGCATAGCAGAATCTTTTATCCATGTCATGAAAAATTGCTGAGTATTCCATAAAATGCCCCTTTACTTACGTATTTCGTTATTTTGTATTTTAACGCACTATCTCAAACAATTCTATCATTATATCCATGACATTTTTACACTATTTCTACTTTATGCATGATTTTAGATTAATAACATTTTATTTTTTTGACTTTATTCCCTAAAACACTGCGTTCATTATCAATCTTTGAAATCTCACTTTTGTGCCGAAAATTCGAGTGCCTTTTGTTCATTTTCTGCTGTCATTGCATCCACATAATCCTGAGGATTCCAGACTTCATCTAATATATCCTCCGGGAACTTTTTACGAATATCATCAGAGTATTGGCTGCCATCTCCCGGCTCCCAATATTCAGATAGTTCATATCCATTCTCTGTCACATTGAAAGTTAGGGCAACAGGACCACAACCTCCACCGACACTTTCAATCCCTTCTTCGGACAAATTATATTCCTCATAAAGAGTGAGAACATATACGGTCAATGTCTCATTCTCCTCAGAGTTTGCAGCCCCACCGGCTTCTGTAGCCAATACAGTATGGCTTTCGCAGGCAAAAACACCTTTGTAGTATCTATCGCTGTTATGTTCCATGATTGCATTATGGATTGCTGTATCAACATTGGTTTCGTTAATCGATTCTGTTCTGGTTTCCCCGGCACAGATGCGTTGTAAATAGCTGATAAAGTCAGAGTCAGTTATTCGGTAATACACATTCTCATACAGAATTGCTGCTTGATTTCCGTTGGAATCAAAACCGCTGAATGTGATTCTGTCGTTTTCCTTGGTATCCACATGAAGGGAATAGAAAGGTGTATGACCTTGCAAAGATTGGTCTTTGTGACCAATCTTTAAGTTTTTAATACGACTGCTCAACTCGTCAATTTCCGCTGCGGATAATTGGAATGTGGTCGGTCCGCTATTTGTTCTAAAGTCCATGGTGCTTGCTTTGGAAATTTGAACAGAATCAAGTTTCACTGGGAATGAACTCGGATTTGTCAGGAAACATACCCCAAGAACAATACTTGAAACCACAGCAATAGCAACAATCCAAAATGCAGGTTTCTTGTAATTCAGCACATTTTTCACCCTTTCTTTGACGCCAACCTCTCCAAAGGCAAGTGGACAAACCATAACTGTTCTTCTATTCACGCTACAAGAAAGCAGAGCTTCTGAATAAGAAATAGACTCGTTTTGATTCAGTCCACGAATAACTTTTTCATCGCAGGCAAGTTCAATATCTCGGCAAAGTAAAATATACGCAATCCATACAAGAGGATTGAACCAATGGATTGCCAACACTAAATACCCCAACGGTTTCCACCAATGGTCACAGCGTTTCAGATGAGCATTCTCATGGGCAATAATATAGGGCAACTGTGCTTCATCTGTCCCGGAGGGAATGTAGATGCTCGGTTTGAAGAAACCAAGAATAAAAGGTGTTTGTATATCGTCACAAATCCAAATGTTGTCCCGCACAGAAAGGGATGCACCGACTTTCTTTTGCAAGCGGAAATAGCTGACGGCAGCATAAACGAGCATGGCTATGATGCCTATTGCCCATACGATTGCCAGCACAGGAATCAAAAGCTGAAGTGGATTTGCGCTTGCAATTGGCTCTGGAGCAAAGGTGTCCGTAATAATTGGATTCACTACCTTGTCGATAGAGCTTACGCCTGTGGAGATTTCTGGTGTCCAGTCCATCATGATTTCAGGACTGATGGTCTCGGCACTTGGAATCAAGCTCAATGCGCTTTCAAAACTGAATGGGCAAATCAATCGAAAAGCTACGATACCCCACAGTAGGACATTGATCCACTTAGGTGCCTTTTTCAAAACCACACGCAAAAGTACGACCGCAAGGATCAGCCAAGATGCGGCGATACTCATATTTACAATTTTCAAAAAGAATGAACTCATAGATTACTCCTTTCCGGCGGCTGCATCAATCATGCGTCGAATCTCCGCAGCTTCCTGTTGAGAAATACCCTTCCTTTGTGTAAAAGCCGCAATGAAAGCAGGAAGGGAACCTTCAAAGGTTTCGTCAACGAACTGCTCGCTCTGAACGGCATAGAAATCATTTTTAGACAGAACAGAGGAAACGATGCCACCATTATTCTGGAAGATACCACGCTCACAAAGCTTGCGTAATATCGTATAGGTGGTGGAGCGATTCCAGTTCAGTTCTTTTTCACAGAGCTTTACCAATTCTCTGGAGTGCAAAGGCTCATTCGCCCAAATAATATCGGCAAAGTGGGATTCCACTACGCCCATCTTCATCTCAGCCATAAAGATTTCTCCTTTCAGTTTATCGCTAATAAACTAATTATAGTTTACTCTCGATAAACTGAAATGTCAATAGGAAACAGCCATTACTCTCACAGGTTTCATAAAGTTTTGGGAAGAGAATCCGCTGTCGCCACGAAGATAAGTTTTAATGCTCCTTTCCAGGTATTCTTGAAAAATAGATTCCATAAATTTATCAAAAAAATCCGCTATACTTTGTTTTAAAGTATAGCGGATTTTAGTTATTTTACGATCTGAAAGCTTCTAGTAATAGGAGCTGCCTGATAATTGCCACCAATTGTAACTACTGTGACTACATATCTGCCCGGCTCTGTAGGAGCCTTTGTGCTTGAATATGGCTTCCACTTGCTTGTAAAGCCACTGTATAGATAATGCACATTGCTCTGGCTGATTGAGACATCACCATCATATGATAGCGTTGCTCCAAAATCAAAGGATGCTACATCTGAGGCTTTAAGCTTCCCATTTGTAAAGCTCTGATTCCAACTAAGCTTAGTTCCTTTTGAATGCATCTTGACAAGTAAAGCACCAACTCCAACACCTGTCTCATAATTCTTGTTATCGGTAACCGCTGTCACCGTATAAAGACCGGCACGGTTTGGAGTACCAAATGACACTCTCACTGTGTCTGCAACAGAAGGAAGCTTATTTATTATCTCAAGAATCTGTCCAACTGTACCCGTATCTATATGAAGCTTCTTCAACGTGTCAAGCAGCTCCTGTGTGCTGAAAAGTTTTCTAAGCTCTCCGACTGTCATACCGTCCTGCATCATCTGTGTAAAGGACTTTCCATATAGCTTTGAAACAACCGGATCTATAAGCTTAAGTACTGTGCTGTTTGTATACTTCTCAGGCATCTGAAGATAAATGCCTGCATTTACATTGCTTGTAAGACCGGCATAGATTGTATATACATCAAACCTGTCTGAAGGATTTGTTGTAACAAAATCCTGTGGTAGTGCATCTCCGGCATAAATGTTTGTTGACTTTACTTTAACATTTACCTTTGCCTTATTAACGGTCACACTAGTCTCTGCTGATGCTGATGGACGATACTCGGCATTGCCTTTATATGTTATACGGATTTGCTGCTCTCCTGCACCCATCTGCAGATAAGTAAGTAAATTAACCTTTCCGCCTTCTATCGGAGCCCACTGCCTGGTGACTCCCTCAACTCCGGCTACATCATCAACACCATAGTATTCCATTGTAAAATCATCAACACTTAACGTATCCTTTGCAGGCAATGTACTGTTGTCCCAATCAATTACCTGATCAAATATTGACTGTTTCATAACGGCAGTGTCCATATTGTATGAAAAAGATACTCCCTCCCTGCATACAACGGCCGCTGCTATACGGTTATCGGCTGTAGTCACATTTACCTGTGTCTGTGTACCTTTATAGTTCTTATTTCCATCCCACTTTATGCGGATAGTCCACTCTCCCGGACCAAATTTTTTAAATGCTGCAGTCCAGTTTGTAGAATTAAGTGGCTGCCAGTTTGGTATTATATCTGTTCCGGCATTGTACTCCATTGCCACATCATCATATGTAAGCCCTGCCGGATTTGTCTTTGCTATCACAGCATCATAAATTGCTCTTGCTGTAGCATCAAAATCATATGACTGATCCGCGTTAAAAGCCATGCTCACTTCATACGGAGCATCCTTTAAAACAAATGATGATTCATACTTGTAAGCTCTGTGGAGTGTAACAACCTCATCGCTTCCCTTAAGTCTGAATTTGAAATCTCCTTCACCGTTTTCTAAAAATGCCGGATGATTATATTCTGTTGTTACAGTATTCCAAAGTATTTTTTTCGTTGTTGTGCTCGTAAAGCCCTCTAAGCTTCCGAATGCTGTATTTTTCTGTAATTTAGTCTTATCCTTGCCCTCGCACTCGTACTCCCAATCAAGGTTTTTTACATCAACTTCGTCTGCGTTTACAACAAGCGCTTTTGCTATTGCCGCTTTAGCAGTCTCAATATCTGCACCCTGCGGAATAACTGCTGTTCCATTCTGAAGCTGTACTGTCACCTTCTGTGACTCATCTGTCAATAATGCACTGCCGCTGTCAACAGACTCATAAGCCACATCTGCTGCAAATATGACCTGCGTTGCAAGTGGTTCTATCGCTTTTATTTACTTATATTACTGCACACTCAGATAGCTTGTCACACAATAAAGTGTCTGTCCATTATATTCCACGCGTGACCAGCCAAACTCCTCATTGATTCCGGTTCTGGTGACGGTTTCCCCATTTTTTATCGTTGCAACAACTGTAGCATCCGGATTTGTGACACTTGGAAGTGCACGCAGATTAACCTCTATTTTTGCAGTGACAGTATCATTACACTCCTTGAACTTTGTCTTCAGTCCGTCTCCGCTGCCACTTCCGTCCTGCCCGGGAACTACATAGTTCATATCTGTTGTGAGGTAGTTTGAAATGGCATAATATGTCTGTCCATTATATTCGACACGTGACCATCCACTGTCACTGACGCCTGTTCTTGTTGCTGTATCACCGTTATTCAGCGTTACCTTAATTGTGCTGTCATTGCCCTGACTCGGAATATCCCTCAGATTGACGCTCTCCTTGGCAGTTACGGTCTCATTTACATCCGAAAACTTCATATTTGCTTCCGGATCAGCTGTTGCATCGTCAGCCGCATCCCCATTTTTTGCAGACTCTGTTTCATCAAAACCAAAGTATGCCACATTCAAATCTACCGGCTTATCAATCCCTGACACCTTTCCCTTATTGGTATACTGCCACATGGCATGTGTGCCCTCATATGATGACTTCGGTGTTTCCGGGTAAGCTGTATCCGGATATTGTGACACCCATATTTTGTAGCTGCTCTCAAGCGCTTTAGTATCCCACTGGCTGTTTTCCGACAACTCATTCATGGCAGCGTAAAACATAGGCGTGTATCCTTTTTTATATATTTCCTGCAAAAATGCCTCAGCTACTTTGGTACGGGCCTCTGATGACATGCCATACTGTCTGCTTGCTGAGTCTGTGAAGCCCTCGCAGTCAAATGCCACCGGATATGTAATCTGATATTTTGAGATGTAGTCTGCAACCCAGTCTGCCTCTTCAATGGCTTCTGTTTCATTTACTGCTGATGAGAAAAAATATACTCCAACCTTTATGCCATTTTTCTGTGCCTCCTGCATGTTGTATCTGGCATTTGTATCAACACACATCTCACCTGTTTTCTGGGTTCTGTAGCCCACACGTATCATCGCAAAATCAATTCCGCCTGCGGCAACCTTGTCCCACTTTATGGTGCCCTGATATTTAGATACATCAATTCCGAAGGTCAGATTACTATTTTCCGCAACAGTGCTTGCAGACAGTATCTGTGTCTCATCCGCAGAAGCTCCCTCATCAGTTGTAACACTCATTGAGCCGGCATTGTCTCCCATATGCTGCGGGTCGTCCTTGTCTGAACTATCCTCTGTGGCTATTTCCGTCATCTGTGACGAACCTTTAGCCTCGTTTTTTGCTGATTTAATCACAAAAAATGTGGCAACTGCAGCCAGTGCAGCTACTATTGCAACAATTATAAATATTGCTATTATCTTTCTTTTATCGTTCATAGCTTTTCCTCTTCATCAATGTATATACCATGTATAAGCAACCTGTTTTTATGCAACAAAATATATCATATAATCCAGTATTTTTCAAATATTTCTCGCTTTTTCATACCTTTTCAAAATCCTTTTACGATGATTTAAGAACACATATTTGTCAACTGGATTTGAAACACGCCAAAGTCTACAAATATAATAGAGCCGACAACCCATGAGTTTATCTCAGAAGTTCACCGACTCTACCTTTATACATCTGTGTGTCTGGCTTTGTAATAGGAAATATTTGTAGTTTCTTAACATATCTAATATATCATTGTTTACTCTTTCGACAAGAAAGAATAACTAACTTATTTCATCAATATTGACTACTTTCCAAACATCGTTTTCTTTTTCTATATCCCACCGAGATATTACCTTCTCTGCCCCATAAATAAGAGTTTCATTCAAATCGTAATACTTTGTTGAATATTCGACCCAAATATAGCCAGTGTTTCCATTTTGGTTTGTTGTTATTAACTTAATGTCTGCTACAGCCTTCTTCACTTCCAAATTGAAATAATAATATCTGACTAACGCCCCAACGCTATCCTGATTATTTATATCATTTTCTGTTCCTATAAATTGCATAATTTCTTTTGCTTGCGAAACAATTCCATTTGCTACATTAATTTGCTCTTGGTCGTAACATTCCGTTTTCATCTCATCGTATTTTTCTTGACCAAAATGCTTTATCAATGTTACATCGTCTGTTTTATTTTTTTTACCGCAAGCAATAAGGCTTAATAACAAAACAAATAGAACCATAACATATACTGTTTTTTTCATATATACCTTCTCCATATAATACCTACATACACTATACTAATTTTTCTAGTAGTTTGTAAATCAATCGACTACACCAATTAGATTGTTTTTTTCTATATTTCTAATCATAATATTAAAATATTTTTACTTTATACTAACAGAATCACATGTTTTATATACATGTTTCCAAAATGCATTTAAATTTTCTTCTTTCATTTTTATAAATAGACGTGAGAAAACATACAATACAAAAAATCCAATCACCGTTCCAGTAAAATTAAAAATAACATCATTAATATCAATTATCCTATACGAAAAGCCTTTTGTCAAAAATGTTTCTAAATACTGTATTGTTTCTATTCCCAGACCAAAACATAATCCTAATAATAGTATTTTCTTAATGTTGTTTATCTTTGTTATAAATGGAATTCCAATTCCTAATGGAATAGTCATAATAAGATTCAATATGTCAGTTCTATTAATACCATTATGAAATGGAATAATGTTTATACTTTCTTTAATATTTGCAGGCAGACCAATCATAACAATCGGAAATAACGTCAGCTTAGCAATACACATAAAATAGCAAAACATAATTGTACTGAATACGTAATATATTTTCTCTTTTTTGTATTTCTTATGAATAAATATACAAATTAATATGTAAATTACTATTCCGATAATAATTGTCAATCCATCAAAGTCAATTAACATATTCATCCTCTTTTAATTAACACTTGCATAACCTTTTTGACAGTTATGCAAGTATATTTATATTGTTCTTTGCTTAATTGTAAATTGTTCCGCTACCTTTTATGTTATGTCCATCATCTTCTACTTTATATATCTGTAAATAATACTTTGATGATTTTTCATCTGCTGTACCAATCTTTCCCGATGGATTGGTGTAATAATCACATTCTATTGAACCGCAGCTCTTATCTGGACCAAATCTTGATCTATACAATACATATGTAATGTTATTATAAGTTGATAAAGCCCCCTTGTCAGTTAAATACTCATAATGACCTCCATCAATATAGACAGTTCCTTTATCCAATGAATGATACGTACCATTGTCGCTCCCATCAACTACCCTGTGGTCCAATGTGAAACTGTAATTTGAACTACCTGCAAATGTCATTGTTGCAAAGGCAAAAGAAGTTGCCATTACTGTAGCAATCGCCATTAAATTTTGTTTCATTTTTTTCATTAAAATTCTCCCTTCGATTTGTGTTTTGAATAACTTACATTTTTCTTTCAAGAAGTTATGCAAATATTTACAGCTATCTAAAAAAAATCTCCCTTTATCTTCTTTCTTTGTTATATTATCAAATATACTATTATCTTACACCACTTTACAACTTTATAGATGACTCATTGCATGAATAAAGAAAAAGTGGGATATATTGAAACCACTCACTGCCAGTCTGGTTCAATGGTGCTTTTTCCTGCCATGCGCAGAAAATCTGCAGCTGTTCCGGAATAAGGTGCAGTGCTATTTTGGCAGTTACATTCATAAATCTTAAATAATCAGCTTTGGCATAAAAGCAGGCATAATAAAAAGTATTCAGGGATTTTTCTGTTATCCCGGCAAGAAAATGCTAGCACAGGAATCTGATTGAATGAACTGACTCCAATGCGAGTATTGAAAGTACCAGTAAAAATAATGTCTTTGTCGTACAGGATCACTTTCTTTTGTAATGTTTTGTTGCAAATTCATTATACATCAGAAAGTTCTGTACGATTTCTTTTTTATGAAAAAAGTTGTAAAGTGGTGTTAATTTATATTAGGTGTTGCAAATATTATTATTTACAACACCTTTAAATCTTACAAATTATAGATTACGTTCTATAAGCATAATAAGTGCCACCAGACCAATCTTCTAATACTTGGTTCATACTTCTGCGATACCTGTTACTTGAATGATAAGTAAAATATGGTGTATTATTACTATAATATGAAACCATCATAGAGTGCGTTTTGCTTGTAGCATTTGCCGCTTTAACTTGCAGAAAATCACCTACTCGTAATTTCCACACATTATCCAGCATTGTACATCTTCCACTTGAACGAGCAAACGTACCTAGATAATCTACATTAACCCAACTCCAAGTTTGATTAGTTTCATTATACCACCAATTATCCGAACTTTTATACCAACCTGATTTATCTGCCCAGCCACCTTCTCTAAGTGCTTGACTAACAAAATTGGTGCAATCACCACCTTTGCCGGCAAAACTACGGTATGCTGGATTGTAATATGACCAATATTTTTCAAGATAAGTAGCCATTGCTTGATAATTATAGCCACTTCGGGTACTAACTTTGTCACCCTCCATCACATCAGGCTTAATTATACTCGCTTCTATTTCTGGCACATCTGACTCATTTTCATTTATTATAGGAACATCTGCTTCAGAACTACCATCAGATCCATTGTAAACGAACTGATTTGCCTGATACAGCGGTAATAATCCTGTTGGCTCTAATTGCCTATCTTCAATTAGTTCCCATTCATTCCCATTCTGTTCATACACAAAAGTGTGATTAGCTGAATACCCTGTTTCAACATTATTTTCTGCTATTGTTAGCATAGTTGTTTCTTTCGCTGTCACATATAAGTTGCCATCATCACCAATATATTGAGATAATATCTCCAAATCTGTATCATAATCTTTATATGTTTCACCTTTTTGTGCCAACCTATCACGATAAGCCTTCATCAATGCTATCTCTGTATTAGATGATCTTGTTTTAAACCCCGATTTTAAGTTACCTTTATTAGTACTATTTGACAACATAACGCTGGCTTTGTCCTCTAAATATATACCTGCCGAACTGTCTAATTCCGTCTCAGAAATTGTACCGCTTGTTGCGTATGCTTGTAAAGGAAATGCTGCCAGAACAGATGTACAAATCATAATGCAACTCATTGTAAGTGTAAAATATTTTTTGTTTTTTTTCATATTAAGTCCTCCTTAAAATCATATTAGCAAGTTCCTCCTTCTGCCGGATACTGATACAACGGACCATATGCAAGTGCGTATGGTGTAATACTTCTGTAACTACTGCTCCATCATCCGTCTTAGTAATTGTTTTTGTAATTTGTGGTTCTGCCTTAGAAGCATCTACCTCTGCAGCCATCGCTGTTGTCGTCATAGAGAACATTGCACAGACTGCACAAGCTGTAGCTATCACTTTTCTTTTTCACTGTATTTTTCATCATATACTTTACCTCCATCTGTAAATAATTTTCTGTTTGGTCTCTAAATAATCATTGTTTTCATCACCGATTATTTATAATATCTCCGTTTTTATACCTTTGTGGATTAATTTTTTCCATGCACTACCCTCCCTTTTCGCTTTATAATTCTCTTTTATTTGACTATATAGTATCAGAATTTACTTTAAACATTTACCTTTTGCAGTGAAATAAAAGTTTTTTGTAGACAACCAATACATGGCGATAATTTCTTTAATTATTTCTAAATTAATGTATTTATTTTTTTCATGCAAAGCATAATGGCTTCTACATAAACCGCTAAAATTATTCCCATTGCTCCTGATGAAAATCCGATAAAACAGCAAATGAGAATACTTGCGCTACTATAGCCTAAAAATTCTATAACTTTTTTATGATACTTATATCGCTCTTCGTTTGAAATAGGTTTATTCTCAGACACCATAGGAGCCAAACTCATAATTATACATACTGCAAGGCAATACAAAAATATAATAATTTCCAAATCAATATTTTGTATGAAATTCAATATAATTTCACAAATTATTATAAGAATAATTGAATAGAAAAAACATCTTTTCTCATTTTTTGCGTGATATCCTCCTGCGAAACTCCTCAGAGGTATATATATTATTGAAAAAAGTAGTGTGGGAATTAGTTGTTCAAAAATAATTCCTAGAAAAAGAGTGATACACAAATTCATAGTAATAGTAATTCCATTTTCAATTCCATATGCATATAACTCAACTTCGCTATCTGTAATTTCATTACATTCCAATAATTTTCCTATACAATATTCTGAAATTTTTCTTTTCATAATCCGTCCTCCTAAAAAAACAAGGTGAGACTTTTACGCATCTCACCTTGCCTTCAATCAATTCCTTTTAAGTTTCTCTGCACCTGCCGGAAGTTTAGGCTGATACATTACATACATACAGCAACTATTTACATTTGCACTTACGACCTTTTTCGCTGTACGTGCTAATACACTAGCAGCTTTCTTCTTCAAACTTTTCATATGACATCCTCCTTTAGAAAGCATATTTGATTGTTACCATGACTTCATTTTACCAAAGTACATCTAGGGAAAAATATAATTGTAGTAAAACAACAGTTTTATGCAGTCAAATACTATTTCATCTATACATATAGCATAACATAGATTTTAAACCAAATATTATCATAAGAAATATCAACAGTACCTTTATATTTTTCCACAACCATACCAACATTTTTCAATCCTACACCATGTGAATATTCATCATTCTTACTGGTAAATAACTGTCCCTTATTCATTTTTATTTTTCCAATATAGGTATTTTCTACTGATAATATCAACCGTCTTCTATCATATATAAGTGATATATTTATTTTTTTTTCGGAATTCAATTTCTGTGTTGCTTCTATGGCATTATCCAGTAAATTACATAGAATAACGGTAAGATCAAAAGAATCTATTTCTAATTGCTCAGGGATCTGCACTTTCACGCTTACATGAATGTCATTGATTGTGGCCTCGTGCAATTTTAAATTCAGTATGCTGTCAATTACAGAATTTCCCGTTTTTGAATATATTTCTTCAGCTTCTCCATTATATTTCTTCATTTTATTTATATATTCCAGTGCTGAAGATGTATCTTGTATCCTTAAGTATGACTCTACTGCAATCAGATGATTATTCAAGTCATGCTGTATAAAATTGTTTAATTTCATTGCAGCTTCCATAATGTCAATCTGTCTTGCATAATATTTATTTTGCTGCTCCAATAACAGATTACTGGTCCGTTCCGACATAATATTTAATATAAAATCATATAAAAATAAGATTGAAAAATTGATTATCAATAAAAACGAAATTAAAATAATGGTATTTACCTTATTCAAATTTCCAATATCTAAAATCGTTACTAAAAAATACAATGAGAACAATGGAATGATGATAATACAGAACCAATATACCGCTGGAATCGAAACTATCTTCTGTTTCTTTCTAACTCTTAAAAAATTAACAACTACCAACCCTAAAATTTGGTTTATGACTAATCCCATCACAGAAGTATATTCCACTTGGGAATCCATTGGAAAGTGGATATATCCCGTTATTGCTGCAACCAACATTTCTATAATAAACAAAATAGAATATATACTAATAACTGCTAATATCCGTTCTTTTCCAGTTGCACTATAATTAAACGATATAGCAAAAAATAATATCAAATTGCCAATTAACATCACAATCGGAATATGTATTAAATAAAAGCATCCTGCCGATATAATGTAATATGTAAAATAGGATAAGATTTCTATATTTCTACTGTATTTTCTTTCTCCAACAAATAAATGCATTAACCGGAAAATAACATATGTGTTAATTATATTGCAAAAAACAAAGATAATCTCTACTTCATTCATCATATTTTCTCCTTATATAAATATTCCTTTTGCATTTGCCTGACCTCACGGCGCCTTGTCTGTGCAATCTTTATGATATCCTGATTTGACATTATTAATTTATCATAAAAAAAATCTGTTACATGGAAATAATTTATTAGAAAGGATTTGTGAGCATAAAAGAAATTATAGTCTTTCAACTGATCAAATACCTTTTCTAATGAACTATAAAAAACAATCACACTATCTTTTGTAACCATTTCGACCTCCCGGTCTTTTCCTTTAAAATATAAAATATCCTTTATATAAATTTTATTCCAATCTCGCCCTTGTTTATATTGAAAACTTACCTCACCCTTCTTCAACAATTTCGTAGCTGTTTCAATAGATTTTATAATTCGATCCTTTTGAACAGGTTTAATCAAAAAATCCATAGGCCGTACTTGAAATAATCCCAGCGCATATTTTGTGAAAGATGAAATATAAATTATCTGGCTATCGTCATTATGTAGTTTTCCGCGTATATAATGCCCCACTTCTATACCTGTAATACTTTCTAATTCAATATCCAAAAATATAATATCATACATTAAACCGCTATCCATATCTTTACATAATCTTTCCCCATTATAATATATCTCTACTACGTAATTTGCCTGTGAACCTTTATTATATTCCATGATCCAGCCTTCAATATCAGAAGAAATCCGTAAATTATCATCACAAACTGCTATTCTAATTAATGTTCTTTCCACTTCCATAAATCTTCCTTCTTTTTCATATTCACATAAGATTGCATTGATTGTTACAAATATTATATTCCATATTTGCATCAACTTCAATTCATACAAACATACAATTCTATATCCAAAAATGAATTTCTTAATTCCACCGCCCAATGGGGTGATGGAATTCTCTCTCGCACAGTAGATATTTACTCTTTCATACAATCATGTTATGGTTATGACTCCTTCTGACAGCAGTAGAAGGAGAAGCATTATGAGTAAATATATACCAGGAAACCAGAAACACCTTACTTTAAATGATCGGATCTATATTGAAAATGAACTGGCAAAAGGAACTCCCTTTAAAGACATTGCAGCATTTCTATGTAAAGATCCAACAACTATATCTAAAGAAATCCGCACTCATCGGCTTTCAGATTGGTATCACAAAGGTACTTTTTATAACGCAAAGAACTTTTGTATTCATCGTTACCATTGTCAAAAGACCAATGCCTGTGGAAAAATCCTTCTCTGTGACATTAAATGTGCCTCATGTCCTACCTGTAATCAAACCTGTAAGGACTTTGAAAAAGAACGATGTAAACGATTGGACAAGACTCCATATGTTTGCAATGGCTGCACGAAAAAGATAAATCACTGCACGATTGCACATAAATACTATTACAACGGCCGTACTGCTGACAGAAAATATCGTGAACTGCTGATATCTTCTCGTTCTGGAATAAATATGACCAAACACCAGCTCCATCAAAAGGACCAGATTATATCTCCATTGATTGAGCAGGGGCAATCCCCTTATCAAATCCTTACAAATCACCCGGAACTGGATATGTCTGTCCGCTCTATGTACACATACATTGACAAAGGACTCTTCACAGCAAGAAATATTGATTTGAAAAGACAGACAAAATTCAAACCGCGAAAGTGTCATAAAACACAAATCACTGATCGTTCTGTTTTTACACACAGAACCTACTCTGACTTTTGTTCATTAGACCTGTCGTCTTTTGTGGAAATGAATGCTTTCGTATGGTTTTACCGAAAGGAACTTCTTTTGAATTCTTAACACAATGGGATGTGAATCTCATCGTAAACCACATCAACTCCACTCCGCGAGAAATCCTCAGTGGAAGGACACCATATGAAGTTGCATTAGAAACGCTTGGTGAAGATATCTTAAAAGCATTTCAGCTTAAGCCGATTGAACCAGATAAGGTTAATCTGACGCCTAAGCTGATACGCTTTAACCATTAATAAAACTAATCGAAATCTGCTGTCAGACTGGATGTAAACTTTTCACATTTTTAAGATGCGGCTGGTGGAATTTAGTCTAGCACACCGAATTCCAGTAGCCTATTTAGCATGCCTTGAAATCGAGAAAATTTCGATAAGTTGCATTAATTATAGCAGAAAACGAGAGATTTAGTCTAAAAATTTCTCGTTAAATCAGCAAAATTTAAATCACGATGGAATTTACTCTTGCACTAGAATTTACTTTTTCAAGTCAGTTTTTCATACCTTTTCAAAATCCTTTTTTCAGAGAAAAAATCCGCTATACTCACCTATCGTATAGCGGATTAATATAACACTATTTAATTTTCAGTCTTTTCACCGTTTTTGTCCGTATCCGCATTTACAACGAGATTTACTCCATCAAGTCCGGTTACATTTACGTTGCGATTTACCTTTGCGTCATATGAATCAGCGTTGATAATCTCAGATAAATCAATACCTGTTGCCTCTTTCATACTCTCAAATACCTTTGCCATTACAACCGGTACATTTCCGGCAACCTTGCCTACACCATTTTCGCCATCACCGCCACCGATAATAGTAATCTTGTCGATTTGTCCAAGTGGCTCTGCAACCTTGGCTGCGATATCAGGCAGCACCTTAATCATCATCTCTGCAACGGCTGCCTTATTGTACTTGGCATATGCCTCTGCCTTTTTCTCCATAGCCTCAGCCTCTGCAATACCCTTTGCCTGGATAGCTGATGCTTCTGCCTCTCCGACTGCACGGATACCGGCAGCTTCCTGCTCCTTGGCATATCTCATGGCTTCTGCCTCTGCTTTCTGTGCCTCCGCCTGACGCTGTGCCTCGAACTGTCTTGCCTCAGCTTCCTTCTGACGCTGGTAGAGCTGTGCCTCTGCTTGCTGCTGTGCCGCGTATTTATTGGCTTCAGCCTTTTTCTTGACCTCTGCCTCAAGAGACTGCTCTGTTACTGCAACCTCTTTCTGCTTTAACTCAATCTCTCGCTCCTGCTTTGCGATATCAGCGTTTGCTGTGGCAACCTCAATGGTCTTACGCTGCTCCTCCTTCTGAATGTCGTAAGCCGCATCCGCCATAGCCTTCTTTGTATCAGCCTCCATCTGAAGCTCTGATTTCTTGATAGCGAGCTCATTCTGTTTCTTGGCAATCTCTGTCTGTGCTGCAACCGCTGCATCATTTGACTCTTTGTCAGCCGAAGCCTGAGCTACCTTGATGTCTCTCTCACTCTCTGCCCTTGCGATGGCGGCGGCCTTTTTAATCTTTACGATATTGTCGATACCAAGATTCTCTATTACCTCGTTGCCATCCACAAAATTCTGCACATTAAAGCTGATGATATCAAGTCCCATTGCCGCAAGATCAGGCTCTGCATTCTCTTTTACCAGATTGGCAAACTTCTGACGGTCTGAGACCATCTCTTCAAGCTTCATTTTTCCAACAATCTCACGTACATTACCCTCGAGAACCTCTCTGGCAACACCAGCGATATACTCTGTGTTTTTGTTAAGGAAATTCTCAGCCGCAAGGCGTAGCTTTTCAGGATTATTACTGATCTTTACGTTTACCGTAGCATCGACGTTGATATTGATATAATCTGCTGTCGGTACTGCATTGCTCGTCTTTACATCGATAGGTATCAGTCTGAGATTCAGCTTATCAAGACGCTCAAAAAACGGAATACGTATGCTCGCCTTTCCAATAACTACCTTTGACTTTTTCTTCACACCTGAAATGATATACGCCATATCAGGCGGTGCCTTCACGTATCCGATTGCCATAAACAACAGGATAACAAGAACAACAACTGCAACAATAATTCCAATGATACTAATGTCCTGCATAACTTTCTCCTCTCTTTAGTATGCTTTTTATTAATAATTTAACAATATCATTTTATTATAAATATATTGTTTTGTCACCCTAAATATTAAAAAAATAATATACCCAAAAATGAAATTTTAAATTCCACCACCACATTTGGTGGTGGAATTTACTCCCGCACAGTAAAGGTTTACTCTTTCATATAAAAATGGTAAGGTTATCTTTCTTTCTGACAGCAGTAGAAAGAAGGATATCCATGAGTAAATATATTCCAGGAAACCAGAAGCACCTTTCCCTTGAAGACCGTATCTATATCGAAAACGAACTGAACAAGGGAGAAACCTTTAAGAACATTGCCCGCTTTCTTTGCAAGGATCCAACAACCATTTCCAAAGAAGTAAGGGCTCACCGTCTATCCGACTGGTATCACAAAGGTACTTTCTATAATGCCCATAACTTTTGTATTCATCGCTTCCATTGCCGGAAAACCAATGTCTGCGGAAAAATCATTCTCTGCGATGTAAAATGCACTTCCTGCCCCACCTGTAATCAAACTTGCAAGGATTTTGTGAAGGAACAGTGCAAAAGACTGGATAAGGCGCCCTATGTCTGTAATGGCTGCACAAAAAAGATAAATCATTGCACCATCGCCCAGAAATACAGATACGATGCACGTTTTGCTGATAGAAAATACCGTGAAAAGCTTTCCGGTTCCAGAGCCGGTATAAACATGACAAAACATGAATTACGCAAAAAGGATGGCATTGTTTCTCCTTTAATCGAGCAGGGACAATCTCCATATCAAATCATTACCAATCATCCAGAACTGGATATGTCAGTCCGTTCCTTGTACACCTATCTGGATCAAGGTCTGTTTACAGCCAGAAACATTGATTTAAAACGTAAGCCCGGCTTCAAGCCACGAAAGTGCCATAAAACACAGATTACAAACAGAACCGTCTTCGAGAAAAGGTTATTCAGTGATTTTAGTGAGCTGCAGTTATCCTCTTTTGTAGAAATGGATACGGTACACTCATCCAGAGAATCCAACAAGACGTTACTGACCTTTTTCTTCACTAAGGAAAAGCTGTTCCTTGCCTTTCTCCTGAATCGTTGTACTAAAGGCGCTGTCCGGCTTATTTTTGACCGTTTAGAAAAACGTATGGGCACCTATGAGTTCTTATCTGTCTTTGAATATATCTTGACAGACAGAGGTTCAGAATTCGGAGATCCTGTCGCTCTTGAAACAGGACTGGATGAAATTCAGCGTACCAGCATCTACTATTGTGATCCCATGCGTAGCGGACAAAAAGGAGGTCTTGAGCAGGCTCACACCATGCTTCGCATGGTGCTTCCCAAAGGAACTAGTTTTGAATTTTTGACACAATGGGATGTGAATCTAATCGTGAATCACATCAACTCCACTCCAAGGGAAAGTCTTAATGGAAGCACGCCTTATGACGCCGCATTAGAGACACTCGGAAAAGAAACCCTAAACGCATTTCAGCTTAAGCGCATTGACCCTGATTTGGTCAATCTAACGCCTAAGCTGATTCGCTTCAACCATTAACAACCACTTAGAAATCTGCTGTCGGACTGGAAATTAAACTTTCACATTTTCCTCACATGACCGGTGGAATTTAGTCTCGCACACTACCTTCCAGTGGTCCGTTTGTCATACCATCAAATCAGTTTTTTCCAAGAAGTTACTCCTATTATAACAGAAATAAGCGTTTTGAGCTTATAAAACTCTTAGAAAATCAAGAACTTTTAAATGAGTGTGGAATTTACTTCTGCACTGGAATTTACTTTTTCAAGTTAGCAAAACGAACATTTTTTGCAGAAAATGGACATAAACTATGGTCACATATTATAATGGGATAATAATAGAAAAACTAAATTCATTGTTCTCATTTTTAATAACATATTCGCCATTGTATTTTTCTACAATTTGAATAATATTTTTTATACCAATGCCATGCATTTCCGGTTCATCTTTTTTACTTGTTTTTATTTCATTACCACTGTAAATAATTAGATTACTGCATGTATTTTTCACCGAAAGAACTATAAGATTTTCCTCTATCACAAACTTTAGTTTTATAGTTTTCTTTTCCTCACATTTTTCACATGCTTCAATGGCATTATTTAGCAGATTTGCTAAAATTACTACCAGATCCTCATCCTTTATTACAATTTTTGATAAATCATTTACCTTAAACACAAAAACAATATTCTTACTGATAGCCTCCTGATACTTTGTATTAAGAATCGCATTTATTATCACATGATTTGTATTGATTACATTTTTTTCTCCAATAAAAGTATTGCTGATATTTCTTACATATTTACTTGCCTTGTCATATTCATGAGCTTTCAATAAAGATTCTATACACAATATATGATTTTTAAATTCATGTGACTTTTTTTTCTGAATTTCATAATTTTCCGAAATAGAACGGTACATATCAATTTGGTTTTTAAACTGTAGTCCCAATACTTCCTTTTCATGCAATTTAGCTTCACTGGTTACAATATCGTTAATCAGGAAATATACAAATATATTCATCACAGCCAATCCCAAAGAGATAGAATATAAAACGTTCGCCTGCACTTCATTTTTTGTATATTGAAACGTCATAATCATTGCTATAATTGTAATTATTGTAAATACAGGAAAAAACAAAAATCTTCCCCATATTTTGTCAGGTAAAGTCTCTGTTGATTTTTTTCCAAAGTGTTTTTTTAGCAGTAAGATACATAAAAATACGGTAATCTTGCTAAAAATAACAACCAAGCTTCCCTCTAACGCATATCCTTTTTGTACCTCACCCGCTTTTGAAATAATTGTGTTATTACTAATATAAGCTATATAATCAACTATGATTGATAATCCTTGATATAATAATGCAAAAATGACTGATTTTTTTATACTAATTTCAAAATAAAAACTCATAATTATAACTGCAGCCAGTACAACCAACGTCATTTTCAATATAAGCATATCAGACAAAAATAATCCGCATAAATAATAGCAGCAAATCAATGATAGCATCAGCAAAACTTTTTGACTTTTTCTTAATCTCGAATTTTCTTTGCAAAAAACATCGTAAAATAAATTACAACATATCGCTTCAAATATAATAATTACTAAACTGAAAAAGTATGTAAACATATATCACAATTCTCCCTTATATGAAATGAATGCATCCTTCACATTCTTATATCTTGCCTTAGGTATGAGCAATTCCTGATTATTACATAACAGTACTTTATAGCATTTAACACTCCTAATATATTTCAAATTAGTCAAATAGCTTTGATGGATTCTAATAAAATGGAAATCTTTTAGTTCATTTTCCAGCTCATTTAATGTGCCATATAAATTATAGATTTTGATTTTATCCTCCATGATATAGAATTGCAGTTTATGTAATTTGCTTTCAATATATAGTATATTGTCTATATTAATCTCCTTTTCTCCTTCATTGAACTTGAATTTTTTCTTTTTTACTACAAAATTCATCTTATGAAGAATGGCATCCATGCATTCGCTTATGGAAGCCTCCAAATTAGTATTATTTTTCAACAGATATCTTATGGCATCGACCTTGTAGCCCTCCAACGAATAATTTATATAAGCTGTCACAAATACAATATATATTTCAGAACTATATTCCCTGATTTTTTGTGCCGTAACAATTCCATCAACATCATCCATATTAATATCCAAAAAAATGATGTTGTATTGTTTAATTTCAATTCCTAAATCAATTATTTCCTTACCTGATGAAAATGTATCTATTTCATAAGAAATCTCTTTTTCGTTTAAATAGGCTGCAACATATTTATTTATATTATCTCTAAATACTTTTTCATCATCACATATAGCTATTTTTAACATTTTTTCTCCATTACTATCTGTTGTATTTCAGTTATTATTTCAACAAATTTTCAAATAATCCGTATTTTTTAGCGAAAAAATCCGCAATACTATAATTTAGTATAGCGGATTCATTCCTAAAAAACAATTATTTTAATCTAAAGCGATAGTCTCATTCTCCTGACGTCTTAAAATATCAAACTCATCAGGTGTCTCTGACAGCTTTACATAGAATACCTGCTGTGGATGTGGGCAGGATTCCATCTCATTGCCGTCCTCATCAACGAGCGCAAGCACTGTTGCAAGCACATTGTCACCGTTTGGCTTCATGATTTCAATCTGCTCGCCAACTGAGAACTTGTTTCTCTGCTCCATACGATAGAGACCTTTTTCATTTGGCGCACCAACTATTCCGAGATAGGTGTAGCCCTTCTCATAAGTATTGTTATCGTATATCTGAGTCTCCTCCGAAGGCTTTCCGTAGAAAAAGCCTGTGGTAAACTGTCTGTAGGTACAGCTCTTTATCTGCTCTAAGTACCATGGCATATTTGCCTCGTATTTTTCAGGTGACTCAAGATAATCATCTATCGCCTTGCGGTAGGTTCTTGCTACTGTTGCCACATAGAGAGCGGTCTTCATACGTCCCTCTATCTTGTAGCTGTCTATTCCTGCATCAATCAGATCCGGGATATGCTCTATCATGCACAGATCCTTTGAGTTGAAGATATATGTGCCGCGCTCATTCTCATATACCGGCAGATACTCACCAGGGCGCTTTTCCTCCACAACAGAGTACTTCCAGCGGCACGGATGTGTGCACGCGCCTTTATTCGCATCACGGCCTGTGAAATAGTTGGAAAGCAGACAGCGGCCGGAATATGAGATACACATTGCTCCGTGCACGAAGGTCTCTATCTCCATCCTGTCATCTATATGCCCTCTTATCTCCTTTATCTCCTTAAGCGAAAGCTCTCTTGCTGTCACCACGCGGCTGGCTCCGAGATTCCACCAGAACTGATATGTGCCGTAGTTCGTGTTGTTGGCCTGTGTGCTGACATGTCTTTCTATCTCCGGGCAGACCTCCTTTGCAATCATGAAAACTGCCGGATCTGCAATAATCAGTGCATCAGGTCTGTCCGGCTTCATGTTGTGAAGCTCTGTAAAGTATTCGCGCACTCCGTCAAGGTCATAGTTGTGAGCCAAAATATTGGCAGTAACATACACTCTCACACCGTGAGCATGTGCAAAGGCAACGCCCTCTGCCATCTCCTCCATTGAGAAATTCTTGGCCTTGGCCCTTAGTCCAAATGCCTCTCCACCGATGTAAACTGCATCAGCTCCATATATAACTGCTATCTTAAGTACCTCCAGGCTGCTCGCCGGACAAAGTAATTCTATTTTTCTCATTTTTTCTCCCATACAGTTTTGTATTCATCAAATCTTTGTTGACACCGTAATTCCATCGCCTATAGGCATCACTGCCGTCACCAGCTCATCGGAGTGTGTAAGCTCGTAGAGATACTCCCTCATGCGCTTATAGATGGTACGGTTTCTGCGCTCAACGATATAGTGCGATTCTATGATATCGCCATCCTGCAGCACATTGTCGGACACCAGCACCCCGCCTGTCTTTAAAAGGCGAAGCACCTGCGGCATAAAGTTGATATACTGCCCCTTTGCCGCGTCCATAAATATCATGTCAAACTGTCCTTCAAGCTGTGGAAGTATTTCTGTCGCATCGCCCTCTAAGAGTGTAATCTGCTCCTGCTTCCCGGCTCTTTCAAAGTTGGCCTTTGCGATAGGTATTCTTTTTTCGTAATTTTCAATCGTCACTATCTGACAACCCTTCGGTGCATACTCTGCCATCAAAACGGCAGAAAAACCAACCGCTGTTCCCACCTCGAGAATACGCATTGGTTTTTGCATTGCAAGAAGCAGCTTTAAAAAGCTCTGCATCTCTTTTCTGATAATCGGAACGAAGTCTCTTAAGGCTTCCTTCTCTATCTCATCTAATACAGGCGTGTTGCCTCTGTCCAAGGAATTGATATATGTGACAAGTCTCTCATCAACTATCATTCTTGTATTTCCTAATCTAATTATTGACACAAATGCGCTTAACGGATAATTACTGTGTATCCGAAGGCTCCGTAGTCTGTGTCTGTTCTTCATCGCTCTTGTCGGAGGACATGATTACCATCATATCCTTTGCTGTCATTGAAGTGTTGAGTGTGTAAATGCCCGGCTTTATATGTCCTGAGTAAGCAGACAGCTTAAGCTGGAGATAAAATAAATTGTGATCCCTTACAAGGCCCTTGTCCTCTAAAAGCTGTCCAAGCTCCTCTGCGGAGATGCCCTTTTCCACCTGAACGAGTACATCCTGACCATCGCCATTTGTCATGGCAGGCTCGGTAAAAACTCTGTAGCCAAAATCATAGCAGATGCTGCAGATTTTTATGCCCGCAAACAGCACTAAAAGAGCAATCATTATTGAAAAAGCAACCCTTATAAAACCAAATAAAGCCTTGTTAAAATCCATAAGCTGTTCCTACACTTCCATAATTATAGGTATAATCATCGGTCTTCTCTTTGTTTCCTTCCAAACAAAATCTCCCAATGCATCCTTTACCTCTGTCTTTATCTTGCCCCAGTCTGTCACATTGTTGTCTGTCAGACGCTCCATTGTGTCATCCAGCACGCATTTTGCCTCATCCATCAGGCTCTCAGAATTGCGCACATATACAAATCCTCTCGATACAATATCAGGACCTGCAAGCAGCTGTCCTGAGCCTGCCTCAAGTGTCATCACAACGATGATGATTCCATCCTCAGCCAGACGCTGTCTGTCACGGAGCACGATATTTCCTACATCTCCTACACCGAGTCCATCGACCATGACATTGCCCACATGCACTCTTCCTGTCACCTTGGCACCGTCCTCATTGATTTCAAGCACATCTCCTGATGAAAGAATCTTGATGTGGTCTGTATCATATCCGAGCTGCTCGGCTATTTTGGCCTGTGCCACAAGATGCTTGTACTCTCCATGAACAGGGATTGCGTACTTTGGATTGACAAGAGAATAAATAAGCTTTATATCCTCCTGGCACGCATGACCGGAAACATGGACATCCTGGAATATAACGTCTGCACCCTTCATCATGAGCTCATTGATGATACCTGTAACCGACTTCTCATTTCCCGGTATAGGGTTTGAGCTGAATACGATGGTATCGTTTGGCTTTATGGATACCTTTCTGTGGGTACCGTTTGCCATACGTGAAAGAGCTGCCATTGACTCTCCCTGGCTTCCTGTCGTGATGATGACAGTCTGCTCATCAGGATAGCTTCTAAGCTGTTCTACATCTATAAGAATATTGTCAGGCAGCGACAGATAGCCAAGCTCTGAGGCTATCGAAATGATATTTACCATGCTTCGTCCCTCGATGGCCACCTTTCTGCCATACTTCTCCGCACAGTTGATAATCTGCTGCACACGGTCTACATTTGATGCAAATGTAGCAATGATAATTCTGTTTTTCCTGTGATCCTCAAAGATGCCGTCCAATACCTTTCCGACAGACTTCTCAGACTGTGTGAAGCCCGGTCTTTCTGCATTGGTACTGTCGCACATAAGCGCGAGCACGCCCTTCTTTCCAATCTCACCAAACCTTGCAAGGTCGATTGCATCTCCAAATACAGGTGTATAATCTACCTTGAAATCGCCTGTATGCACAACTATACCTGCCGGTGAATATATAGCAAGCGCTGCTGCATCCTGGATACTGTGGTTAGTCTTTATGAACTCAACCCTGAAGCAGCCAAGGTTGATATGCTGTCCGTATTTTACGACTTTTCTCTTGACAGTCTTGAGCATGCCATGCTCTTCGAGCTTTCTGTCAATAATTCCGATGGTAAGCTTTGTAGCGTATATCGGTACATTTATCTCCTTAAGCACATATGGAATAGCACCGATATGATCCTCATGTCCATGAGTGATAAAGAATCCCTTGACCTTATCGATGTTCTCCTTAAGATATGTGATATCAGGGATAACCAAATCTATTCCCAGCATATCGTCCTCAGGGAATGACAATCCGCAATCTACTACAATAATACTGTCCTCATACTCAAAGGCAGTAATATTCATTCCAATCTGCTCTAATCCTCCAAGTGGAATGATCTTAAGCTTACCTGTATTCTGTTTTTCTGTTTTCTTCAAAATATTACCTCCAAATTTATTTCACGTATAACTGCAATCCTAATATTCAAGTGCAGTGTCATCATCCGTAAGCTCAGAAAATACCTTAGCAATAGCCGAAAACTCAACATCGTCTTCAACCATCTGATAAAGCACCTCTTCATCCTTTGTGCTTACTTCTTTTAAAATATATGCTTCACAGTCTCCGCTTTCTTCTCCTTCGGAAACTAAAAGATATCGTGTTCCATTAAGTGTTGTCTCTTCTTCAACCGCAAACTCGACAACATCATTGGTCTGCGGATCAGTAAATTTAATTTTCTGCATAAAAACTAAGACCGACTATTTGACAGATAATCCAAATATCCCTGCAAAATAAAAATCGCCGCAATCTCATCAACAAACTCCTTGCGATTCTCCCTGCGTATGCCGGTTTCCATCATAGAACGGTCGGCTGCGACTGTCGTAAGACGCTCATCCCAGTATATGACCTCAAGACCTGTGCGCCTTGCAAGCATATCACCGAACTCCTTCGTCTTCTCGCAGCGTTCTCCTTCCGTATTATTCATGTTTTTAGGATAGCCGAGCACAATCCTGTCCACCTTGTACTCTGCAATAATCTCCTCAATACGTGCTAAAGTCTGTCTGAGCTTGGATGGCGACTTCCTGCGCACTATCTCAACACCCTGTGCTGTGATTAAGAGCTCGTCGCTCACCGCTACTCCGACTGTCTTTGAACCAAAATCAAGACCTAATATCCTCATATTAATCCCATGCGCTGTTCTCAATGTATGTCTTGAGAACCTCCTCCACAAGCTCGTCTCTCTCAACCTTCATGATGAGACTTCTCGCGTTATTGTGGCTTGTGATATATGTTGGATCTCCGGACATAATATATCCAACAATCTGATTAACAGGATTGTAGCCCTTTTCCTTTAATGCCTTGTACACAATCTCAAGTACATCGCTTACCTGAAGCTCAGGCTCCTTTTGAACTGTAAAAAATTGTGTGTTGTTAATATTTTTTTCCATACGTTTCGCCCTTCTTGTAATATTATTTTATTATAAATGTAATAAAATTACAACCTTTTATTATTCGAAGAGTAATATTTCGTCTGAAAGCATACCCGATATACGGCCTGAAACTATCTGATTTTCAAGGTTTTCGTCAGCTTTCTTAGCGACCTTGACATATTCCTTAGTATATCCGACAAAGTATTCTTTATCACCGATTACGGCCTTTTCCTCAAAAAGTACCTCCTCATTCTTTCCGATATAGAATTTCCTGAACTCCTTAGACATGTCATGACCAAGTGCTATGAGCTTTTCGCTTCGTGCCGCCTTAACTTGCTCATCTATCTGGTCAGGCATCACTGCGGCGCGGGTGCCTTTTCGCTTTGAGTACTTAAAGATATGCATCTCATAAAAATGTATATGCTCAAGATATGCCTTAGTCTGTTCAAACTCCTCCTCTGTCTCACCGGGAAATCCCACAATCACATCGGTTGTGATGGCCGGATGAACAAAATATTTACGCAAAAGCTCACAGCCTCTCTCGTACTCTTTAGTGGTATATTTTCTGTTCATCCTCTTAAGTGTTGCATCGCAGCCGCTCTGAAGCGACAGATGAAAATGAGGACAGATTTTATCAAGCTTTGAAAGCTCACTCGCAAAGTGCTCTGTCACAATCTTAGGCTCGAGTGACCCAAGCCTGATGCGCTCTATGCCCTTTACTGCGTTCACTGCCTGTATCAGCTCAAGAAGGCCTGTAGCTTCCTCAAAATCCACACCGTATGAGCTTAGATGGATGCCTGTCAGCACAACCTCTTTGAAGCCGTTTGCCGCGAGCCTTTCAACCTCTGCTATTACATTTTCAAACCTACGGCTTCTGACACGTCCTCTGGCATACGGAATGATACAATAGCTGCAAAACTGATTACAGCCGTCCTGCACCTTGATGAAGGCTCTCGTGTGCTCCTTTGTCTGGTCTATAAAGAGCTCCTCAAAATCATGCTTTCCGTCATTTATATCGTCCACGGTATCGTTTACACTGTCCAAAGAGTATTCCTCAAGCAGCCTTACAAGGTCATGCTTTCTGTCATTTCCGATGACTATGTCCACCGATAAGTCGTTTAATACCTCTTTTTCACTTGTCTGCACATAGCAGCCGGCTGCCACAACTATTGAGTCCGGATTATTTTTCTTTGCCTTGTGAAGCATCTGTCTGGATTTTCTGTCAGCCATGTTGGTGACTGAGCAGGTATTTATGACATACACATCAGCTTTTTGTGTGAATGGAACTATCTCATAGCCCGCCTCCTCAAGCAGATGCTGCATGGCCTCTGTCTCATATGCATTTACTTTACATCCTAAATTATGTAAGGCTGCTTTTTTCATTTTATTTTTTTACTCCTATTTAATTGACTTTTCCTTAAAAAACTATTACTATCTATATGACAGTAGTTATTTAAGGAGGTTTTCAATATGAAAACAGTACAGATTTCATTAAATTCCATTGGGAAAGTAAAATCATTCGTTAACGCTATTACTCAGTTTGATTTCGATTTTGATTTAATATCGGGCAGATATGTCATTGATGCTAAATCAATTATGGGTATCTTCAGCCTAGACCTCTCTAAGCCAATAGAGCTCGCTATACATACAGAAACCGGACTTGACGAGATTATGGAAGTATTAAAGCCATATATCATCGACGAAGCCAAGTAATACAGACACAATGATTTTATTAATTAGGACCTGAAGCTCAGGTCCTTTTTATTTTGCTCTAAGGTGGCACTGATTACTCAGCATCCACCATAATCACTTCTGTAGTATCTATAGCTGTCTTCATAAGCTCATCTATCACATCGTTAAGTCTTTCCTCAGACTTCTTAATCCTGTTTATATTCGGCTTTGTAACAGGATGCTTTGCCACGAAAATAGTACAGCAGTCCTCATACGGAAGAATCGATGTCTCATAGGTATCAATTTTGTTTGATATATCAATGATATCATTCTTATCCATGGCAATGAGAGGTCTGTATACAGGCATATGGCACACCTCGTTTGTTGCAGCAAGTGACTGCATTGTCTGGCTTGCAACCTGTCCGATGCTCTCACCTGTGATAAGGCCTAAGCATTTATCCTCATCGGCAAAGTGCTCTGCTATCTTCATCATGTATCTGCGCATGATGATGGTCAGCTCATCATGAGGACATTTCTCATATATGGCAAGCTGTATATCGGTAAAATTGACAACATGCAGCTTTATCCTGCCCGAATATCTGGCAACCTTCTTTGCAAGGTCTACAACCTTCTGCTTTGCTCTCTCACTCGTATATGGCGGTGCATGGAAATATGTGGCATTGATTACAACGCCTCGCTTTGCAATCATGTATCCTGCAACCGGGCTGTCGATTCCACCTGAGAGCAGAAGCATTGCCTTTCCTGCTGTGCCAAGCGGCATACCGCCCGGTCCAGGAATCTCCTCTGAATAAATATTTATCATAGGTCTGATCTCGATATTGATCATAACCTGTGGATTATGAACATCTACCCTTGTCTCAGGAAATGCCTCCAGCACCTTTTCACCGACTGCGGCATTTATCTCCATGGAGGTCATCGGATAGTTCTTTCTGGCACGTCTCGCATTTACCTTGAAGGTAAAGCTCTTATCCTTGTATACATGGTTGATATGCTCGATAACTGCTTCACAGAGCTTGTCAAAGCCCTCATCCTCATGCAGCTCAACCGGACAGATACCCACGATACCAAAAATTCTTGACAATGTGGCAACTGTCTCGTCATAATCATAGTCTCCGTCTGTCTCCACGTACACACGTCCGCTTTCCTTTCTTACCTCAAAGCTTCCATCCACATTGCGAAGCTGATATTTGATATTCTTAACGAGCGCGTCTTCAAAAATGTATCTGTTTTTGCCCTTTATCGCAATCTCAGCATACTTGATCAAAAATGTCTTGTACATGTAACTCTCCTGTTCTGGTTTTATTTATTGGTTTTATTTATTATTTATTATTTTTAATTACTTAATATTTCATTGTATGCGTAACTTTTTAGTTTCTTCATGGTTACCGGCTATGCTAATACCTGCGATCTCTTTGCAGCTCATTAGTGCCTTGTATATCTTCGCAGCATTGGTATCACCTCTGCCATCACTGATACAGCGTAATCAATTTCCTCCTGTGTGGTATTCACGCAAAAGCTGAATCTGATCGTGGAATCCAAAAGAGACGGCTTAAGCCCTATGCTCTTTAGTGTTGAACTGATTGCCGGTTTGTTTGATGAACAGGCACTTCCTGCAGACACATATATCTGCCTGTCCTCAAGAGTATGAAGCATAACCTCCGCTCTCACACCATCTACGCTCACGCTTACCACATGAGGTGCATTTGTATGGTCCGTGCGTCCATTTACAGATACTCCGTCAATACGCTGCACTGACTCTATAAAATGATCCCTAAGCTCATACATATGTGCTATTTTTTTATCAAAATCCGTGTAAATTTCCTCTGCTGCCACTCCAAGACCTGCATATGCAGGAACATTTTCCGTACCTGAGCGCATGCCCTTCTGTTGGCCGCCTCCGTATATAATCGGCTTGATTTTAGTCTTGTCCTTTATATATAAAAATCCGCTGCCCTTTGGTCCGTGAATCTTGTGTCCACTGACTGAAAGCATGTCTATATTCATGCGCTTTGGTCTGATTTCAAGCTTGCCGTAGGACTGTATGGCATCCACATGAAAAAGTGCGGCAGGATTTTTCTCTTTTATAGCTGCTCCCGCCTCCTCAATCGGCATGACTGCGCCAATCTCATTGTTTACATGCATAAGCGATACAAGAATTGTATCCTCCCTTACGGCATTTTTCAGCTCTTCAACACTTATCACGCCGTCATGGTTTACAGGCAGATATGTGATTTCAAAGCCCTGCTCCTCCAGAAACTGCATCACAGACAAAACCGATGCGTGCTCTACAGAAGATGTGATGATATGCCTTCCTGCACGCTTATTGGCCATTGCAGCACCTATTATTGCAGTATTATTCGACTCTGTGCCGCCGGATGTAAATAGTATCTCCTTGTCCTGCACCCTGAGTGTCTTTGCAATCTTTTTCTTAGCATCATTAATATAATTTTCTGCCTCAACGCCCTTCATATGAAGTGATGAAGGATTACCGTAATCCTCTGTAAGCAGCTTATAAACCATATCTGCCGCTGCTTTTGAGCATCTGGTTGTGGCAGAATTATCCAAATATGCTTCCATTTTTGCTCCTAACTTCTACTTCTTAACTGTTAAGTATCTCTACTGTCTATACATCCAAATTGTATACAAGCATGGCAAGTGCAGCAAGTCCTGCTGTCTCCGTGCGTAAAATCCTGCGTCCCAAGCTTATTCTGTGCATTGTGGCATGCTCATCCACAAGTGCTATCTCCTCCGGTGCAAAGCCGCCCTCAGGACCCACGACAACACCGATAGTCTGACCAGCCTTAAGCTGCCCCATTATCTCTCTTGTCGCATCCATGCCACGCTCATTCTCATATGGCACCAGCGTGATGTCAAGCTCTGAAGCGATTTTCAAAGCTTCCTTGTATGTAACCGGCTGATTCACTGTGGGGATCACAGTGCGCTTTGACTGCTTTGCTGCGCTCTCAGCGATAGCCTGCCATCTCTGCAGCTTTTTTGCTGCCTTTTTGTCATCCAGCTTTACCACACAGTTTTTCATGGCAACCGGTACTATCTCAGATACACCAAGCTCCACAGCCTTTTGAATAATAAGCTCCATCTTATCGCCCTTTGGCAGCCCCTGATACAGCACGATGTGATTGTCAAGCTCTGTGCCCGTCTCATCTGCACTGTCAATAGCTGCGATAACCTCATCATCCAGAATCGACGATATGTGACAGAAATATGCCTGTCCGGATTTTGAGCTTACTCTTATTTTTTCCCCGTTTTTCATGCGCAGTACATTCTTTATGTGATTTACGTCACCTCCGGTGATTGAGATGCTGTCAGAATGAACCTGCTCTTCCTCTACAAAAAACTGATACATAATCCACCAAACTATTTAGTCAGCTTCTGCGCAGTGATATTGACCCATTCACCCTGATGATTGATTTCTATCACCTTAAGCCCCGCTGCTTCGATAGCCTCTTTAACTTCATTTTCCTTGAAATCTATGATACCCGATGTGATAAAATATCCGCCTTCCTTTAATCTGTCAGGAATAACAGGTGCCATAGGAATGATGACATCAGCAAGGATATTTGCAACAACGATATCATATTTTTCTGTACCAACCTTCTTTTGAAGCTCTGTATCATCTATGAGATTGCCGACATAAAACGTGCCAAGCTTCTCATCCAGATGATTGACCTGCATATTGTCACGCGTAGAAATCATGCAGTCAGCATCAAGGTCAGTACCTACAACCTCCTTTGCACCAAGCTTTAAAGCTACAATTGAAAGGATTCCGCTTCCACAGCCCACATCAAGCACTGTAGGTGCTTCCTTTGCGCCCTCAATATACTTGATAAGCTGCTTGATACAAAGCTGTGTTGTCTCGTGCTTTCCTGTACCAAAGGAGATTCCCGGATCAATTTCTATCATAAATTTATCCGCATCCTCAGGCTTTACATCTTCCCATGTAGGCTTAATCAATATATCACCGATTGTAAATGATGAAAAATACTTCTTCCAGTTATTAATCCAGTCGAGATCCTCTGTCTCAGATGACGAAATTACACCGCTTCCCACATCAACAGTATCTCTTAAATCCTCAAGTCCAAGCTTTACCTTTCTAAGCATATCTGACTGGTCACTGCCATCATCCTCAATATAAAAGCTGACATGGCTTATGCCCTCATCCGGAGGCAGCTCCGGCAGAAAATCAATAAACATATCCGCCTGATCCTCTTTGGTCAGGGGAATATTGTCCTCAATCTCGATTCCCTCGATACCAAGCTCCATAAGCATGCTGCTCATGAAATCCTCAGCCGCGGTTGTTGTCTCAATCGTGTATTTCTTCCACTTCATATAAAAATCCTCTCTTAATAAAATAGATACATAGTATAAATACAGTTTTATTTCAAAACATTTCCGTACATTTTACAAGGCAGTCATACGACTGCCTCCACAACTTATCTCATATAATACCATAAAAATGTGCTGTATAAAAGCCCCATTTTTTTATACGTAAAAATAACCTAAAAAATGCCCCGCCACACATGGCGGGACATATATTATAGGATCATCTATTACAGATCATCTATTTACAGATCGTCCAAAGACTCCTTGAGCTTATCCATAAATCCTTTTTTCTTTTTAGAATCAGTAGAAGCTCCGCCCTCCTTTGTCAGAGAACCGCCTGAAAGCTCATCAAACTTCTTAAGAGCCTCCTTAGCATCCTTAGACAGACCTGTAGGCGTATTGACAACAAGTGTGACATAATGGTCACCTCTTATTGCTTTATTTCTTGTTGAAGGAACACCCTTGCCCTTTAAGCGGATACGTGTACCTGTCTGTGTACCCGGTGCAACTGTGTATATAATATCTCCATCAACAGTCTTGATTCTTATATCTCCACCTAAGGCTGCAATAGCATACGAGATGGATGCCTTTGAAAAGATATTAACATCCTGACGCTCAAAATCCCTGCTGCCTGAAACAATAACTTCAACAAGAAGATCTCCACGCGGTCCGCCATTTATGCCCGGCTCGCCGTATTCACGTATTCTGACACACTGTCCATTATCTATACCGGCTGGAATCTCAACAGTCTTTCTGACCTTCTTGGTATTGTAGCCTGTACCGTGACATGTAGGACACTTATCCTTTACTACCTTGCCCGAACCACCGCAGGATGGACATGTTGTGACATTCTGCACTACTCCAAACAGAGACTGACTCTGTCTGACAACCTTACCTGTACCATTACACTGGGTACATGTCTCAGGAGATGTGCCCGGCTTAGCTCCGTTGCCGCCACAGGTAGAGCATGTCTCCTTATAGTTGAACTCAAGCTCCTTTGTGCAGCCAAATATAGCTTCCTCAAAAGAAATTCTTACACTGAGACGGACATTTGCACCCTGTGCAGGACCATTTCTTCTGCCACTGCTTCTTCCACCTCCGAAGAAATCTCCGAAAATGTCACCAAAAATATCCCCCATATCCATGCCTGAGAAATCAAAGCCACCGGCTCCACCGCCTGTGCCATCAAATGCTGCATGACCGAACTGATCATACTGGCGTCTCTTATCCGGATCAGACAATACGGCATAGGCCTCCTGAGCCTCCTTAAACTTCTCCTCACACTCTTTATCACCCGGATGAATGTCAGGATGATATTTCTTTGCCTGCTGTCTGAAGGCTTTTTTAATCTCTGCATCTGTAGCGGTCTTAGATACTCCTAATACCTCATAATAATCTCTTTTTTCTGCCATAATTGAAAATTCCTTTTATTATACAACTAATTCGCAAGGCCGGCCAAGCGGCCAACCTTGCGAGTAATTTTACTTACGCAGCCATTATGATGCTTTGATTGATAACCCGGATTACAGGTCATTAATCCTCATATCATTATGGCAGCATCTGTTTAATTATACTTCCTTGAAATCTGCGTCGATGACATCATCATCTGCACCGTTTGAAGCACCTGCATTCATATCAGGACCTGCCTGACCTGCTCCGGCGTTCATATCAGGACCTGCTCCTGCTGCACCCTGTGCTGCCTGAGCCTGCTCATACATCTTTGCAAATACCTTCTGCGCACTCTGTGTGAGCTTCTCCTGTGCTGCCTTGAGCTCTGCAACATCAGCCTCTGTCATAGCCTCTGCCTCTTTATGTGCATCAAGGAATGACTTAACTGCTGCGATATCAGCCTCAACTGCTGACTTATCAGCGGCATCAACAGAATCTCCAACCTGCTTTAATGCATCCTCTGTCTGGAATACAAAGCTCTCAGCATCATTTCTTGCATCGATTGCTTCTTTTCTCTTCTTATCCTGTGCCTCAAACTCAGCAGCCTCTTTAACAGCCTTATCAATCTCATCATCAGACATATTAGAGCCTGCTGTGATTGTGATGTGCTGCTCTTTTCCTGTTCCAAGGTCCTTTGCAGACACATTTACGATACCATTTGCATCGATATCGAATGTAACCTCAATCTGTGGAACTCCACGACGTGCTGGTGGGATACCATCAAGTCTGAACTGTCCGAGTGATTTATTATCGCGGGCGAACTGTCTCTCACCCTGTACTACGTTGATATCAACGGCTGTCTGGTTATCAGCGGCTGTAGAGAATATCTGGCTCTTTCTTGTAGGAATAGTTGTATTTCTCTCGATAAGTCTTGTAGCAACACCACCCATTGTCTCGATTGAAAGAGAAAGTGGAGTAACATCAAGGAGAAGTACTTCGCCGGCACCGGCATCTCCTGCAAGCTTACCACCCTGGATAGAAGCACCGATTGCTACGCACTCATCAGGGTTAAGAGACTTGCTTGGCTCTTTTCCTGTCATCTGCTTTACCTTGTCCTGTACGGCCGGAATACGTGTAGAACCACCTACAAGTAATACCTGTCCAAGGTCTGCATTTGTAACGCCTGCATCCTTCATAGCGTTCTGTACAGGGATTGCGGTTCTCTCTACGAGGTCATGTGTCAGTTCATCGAATTTTGCTCTTGTAAGAGTCATATCGAAATGCTTTGGTCCCTCTGCTGTAGCTGTGATGAATGGAAGGTTGATGTTTGTAGTAGTAGCTGAAGACAGCTCCTTCTTTGCCTTCTCAGCAGCTTCCTTTAATCTCTGGAGTGCCATCTTGTCTGTAGAAAGATCAACACCCTCTGCCTTCTTGAACTCGTCAATCATCCACTGTGTTACCTTGTTATCGAAATCATCACCACCAAGGTGTGTATCACCGTTTGTAGATAATACTTCGATGACTCCGTCACCAATCTCGATGATAGATACATCAAATGTACCACCACCAAGGTCATAAACCATAATCTTCTGCTCTTTCTCATTGTCAAGACCATAAGCAAGTGCTGCTGCTGTAGGCTCGTTGATGATACGCTTTACATCAAGACCTGCAATCTTGCCGGCATCCTTTGTAGCCTGACGCTGAGCATCGTTGAAGTAAGCAGGTACTGTGATAACTGCCTCTGTAACCTTCTCACCGAGGTATCCCTCTGCATCAGCCTTTAATTTCTGAAGTACCATAGCTGAAATCTGCTGTGGGCTGTAGCTCTTGTCATCAATCTGTACCTTGTAATCTGTACCCATATGTCTCTTGATAGAAGAAATTGTCTTCTCAGCATTTGTAACTGCCTGACGCTTTGCAGGCTCACCGATAAGTCTCTCTCCTGTCTTTGTGAAAGCAACTACTGAAGGTGTGGTTCTTGCACCCTCCTGGTTTGCTATAACTGTAGGTTTTCCACCTTCCATAACTGCTACGCAGCTGTTTGTTGTTCCTAAATCAATACCAATGATTTTGCCCATTTTATTTTCCTCCTATTAAATATAGTGTTTTTACCTGTTTAATATATTTGTAACCATCCGTTGTCTCACATGAATCCCTTAAATGCTGTCTGCATTCATATAAATCTGATTCACTGTCATGCCGGATAGATGTACACATCATTACTGTACTACCGATACCATGCTGTGGCGTACCACTGAATCCTTGTACATATAGCCCTTCTGAAGCTCCTGTGCTACGGTGCCTGACTCAAGTTCATCATTTTCAACCTGCATCACTGCATTGTGGAAATCAGGGTCGAACTCCTGTCCTACGCACTCTATTGGCTTTACACCTGCAGCATCAAGCTCTGTGAGCATCTGCTTGTAGACCTTATCCATACCTGTGATAAAAGGATCATCCTTCTTATCATCCGGTACTGCTGCAAGACCTCTCTCAAAATTGTCTATTACAGGAAGGATTTTCTCAACTATTGTCTTTGCTCCCATGTCAAACATCTGGGATTTTTCCTTCTCGCTTCTCTTGCGGAAGTTCTCAAACTCTGCCATCTGTCTTTTCAGACGGTCGTTAAGTTCTTCTATCTGCTCGTCCTTCTTGTCTTTTTTCTTTTTCTTGAAGAGACCTTTCTTTTCATCTGACTTTTCATCTGACTTATCATCTGCTTTTGCATCTGCATCTGCTAAAGCATCATCATCTGATTCAGTTTCATTCACATCTGTATCTTTTGCTTCTTCGGCTGCCTGAGTGCTTTCCTCATCAGCTCCTTCAATCTCTATCTCTTCTGCTTTGTTTTCTGCAGTCTCATTGTCGATTGTTTCTTTTTTAATATTCTCTGGCATTTTTGACCACCTTCCTATGTTTCATCCTCAGACTTCTTATAAATTCCATCTAACTGGGATTTAAGAGTCTTTAGATTATCCATTACTTTTTCATAATCCATGCGCTTTGGTCCGACAATTCCTATCGTGCCCTTTACGCCCTCACCCAGATCATATGTCGCAGTGACAACACTGCAATCCTTCATGGTCTGGATCGGAGATTCATTTCCTATATAAACCTGAATACCTGTTCCATTGTCCTTCTTCTCGGAATCGGATAAGGATTCAGTAACAAGGCTTGCTAGCTCTTCCTTTTCCTCAAATGCTGACAAAAGTGTCGCTGCATTATTGGAATCCGAAAGCTCAGGATACTTCAGTATATTTGTTGCTCCGCTGGTGTAAATCTTAAGATCCTCACTCTCCGCGAAGGTCTGTGCCAATGCATCAATCACATCAGAGACAATTCCTGAATGAATACCAGCGCGTTCCTTTATGCTTGCAATGTTTCCAAGATTAATCTCGTTCATTGCGAGTCCGTTTAATGAGGTGTTAAGCAGAATGTTGAGCTTAAGTATCGTCTCATTGTCAAGCGGCTCATATAAATCAAGCATCTTGTTTCTGACCATATTATTGTTCATAACAATTACTGCAAGCAGATGCTGATCGTCAACCTGTGAAAGCTGGATGAATTTCACCTTGTTGTGATTGACATCCGGTGCAGAAACGAGTGTGGCATAATTGGTATTGTTTGCAAGTACCTTTGCCGCCTGCTTTAACACCTGCTCCATCTTCTCGGTATTTTCAATGACCAGCTCCTTCATATCAGAAAGTTCTTTTTCCTTCTTATCATTGGTCTCTATAAGATGGTCTACATATAATCTGTAACCTTTATCCGAAGGAATTCTTCCTGCTGAGGTATGTGGCTGTACTATATAGCCCATCTCCTCTAAGTCGCTCATCTCATTTCTGATTGTTGCCGAGCTCAGATTAAGATCTGTATATTTTGAAATTGTACGTGAGCCAACCGGCTCTCCTGTGGCGAGATAATTGCGGATGATTGCATCCAGTATGGTAAGCTGTCTCTCGCTCAATTCTAGTTCTTTGTTTTCATTTTCCATTGGTCACACGCTCCATCTGAAGTATGCTTTTAATTTGTTAGCACTCTGTATTTTGGAGTGCTAATTTTTTATCTGTACATAACATACCACCACCTATTAGCAATGTCAACCCTCGAGTGCTAATTTTTTTAATAAAATTTTTGAAACCCCTGATTTTACTGGGGTTTCAGGCTTTATAAATTTTCTATTAAATTGATTTTGGCGTTTACTGTACCATTACTGTACCATTTTTTTCAAGTTTTTTAATTTCAAGCTTAGCATCAAATGCATTATTTAGGTGATTATACACGTCTAATGTTACATCACTTTTAGCATGTCCCATTATATATTGCGCTGCTTTAATGTTCACACCGGACCTTGCCATGTTAGTGCATCCAGTATGTCTCATAACATGAGAAGAGAATTGATGAATAAGAACCGGCTCTCTTTTCTCTTTTGATGCCTTTTTCAGTTCATACTTGTTATAATACTTAACTACATTATATAAATGGCAATGATAACTGGCCTGCCCATGCCCCTGTCTGTATGTGGTTTGACTATGGAGTTCTGAATGATTTTCTGAAAGAATAGGGGTTCGGATGGATGAACTGAAATCCGGTGAGATTACCAGAGATGAGTATTTTGAGTGGAAAATCAACTGGCCACAGACCTGTGATGGTTGTGGAAAATATGAGCCAAAGAAACAATGGCGAGTATAGCAAATACAATGCTCCCCAAAACTGGAAAATTCCAATAACTGGGGAGCTACTACTCTTTTTTAATCTAATGCTCTTCTACTATATGTATTTTTCATCACTCAACTACTTTATAGCCAGCATTTGTAATTACACAAATCTCTTTGCTTTTTCTTTTGATATATTTTTCTTTCAAACAAGCATTAAGTGCCTCTTCCCAAACAACATATTCACGTCTATCTGGATACTCCTTAGCAACTACTTCGCTACCAATTTGAATATATGTACCTGATTCCAAATCTGAAGTTATCAGGATCTGCCCTCCCGGTGCATCTGCCACTTTTTTAAGGAGTTGCTTCATTTCCTCTGTTATTAAGGCAGGTGTAGCACTGATATTCTCATTTTGGGTTGATACATCGCCATTTATTTCACTGATGAACTTGTCCCTTGCTTCTTCCCAAATAATATCTTCATTATCTAAAATATCAAATTCTGATTCTAATTCCCGTCTCAACTGATTAAGGCGATCTTTTACTTCTGAACGATCACCATCTAACTTAATAACAATGCAGTCACTTCCAATTACACCTTTCATTCCAGAAAAATCAAAACCAGGAAGAAGAAGTGAAGTTGCATTGGCTCTTAGTACCCATGCTGCGCCCATTTCATTTAAGCTGACTGGGCTTTCGTAATATTCTGGCGAATGTACGAAAATAATATGCAAGTCATAATTAAGGAACCGTTCCCTTAAAAAGTCAAAAATATTGGCTCCATTTGGTATTCCATATCCTGGTAGGGAGCTGCAAAAAATATCTCTGCGAGGACTTAAATTGATTGAACGAAGTAAATCCGCAATTTTTGCAACTTGATCCTTATTCTTAGAAGAATGACTTATAAATATAAGTGGTTTCTTTTTCATACCAGAAGCACCTCCTTGTGAATGTGACAATCCTGACTCTTTCTCCTCGTCCGGATAATATTTATCAATATTTTTTCTAATAGCCTGAAGTTTTCCGACAAGCTCAATAAAATACTTTTTCTCCGTAAAACCATCCAGGCGCTTGCCACACAAATTGATAGTTTCCCATACAAAAGTGTCATGAGTTCGATCATAAATTCCCTGTAATTCCAATTTTATCTCTTGAAGCCAATTTTGGAATTCAGGCACATCACTGATCCGTTCAAATGATGTTCCCTTACCGCCATCAAACGGATGAAACATCTTTTCTATTTCTTTTCGTGAATCTATAAGTTTAATTAAGTCTTTCTTCAATCATTCTACCCCCAACGCCTTAAACACTGTATCTTCCGCACTCTGATACGGAATCAGCTGAAATGCACTCATCAGATCAGCCGGAACACTTGCAAAATCAACAAATGAGGTACTTGGAATCAGCACCTTCTTTGCACCGCTATCCAAGCACACTTGAAGCGTGTTTGCAAGTTCATCCACCTTTATCATTGTGCCACTAATTGTTATATCTCCCAAACCTCTACTGTCAATTCTTTGTGCGGCAACAAAGCTGCCATACCAAACTTTGTAGTAGAAGGGAAGATGCTCTGCATACTGCTGATAGAAACCTTACTTTGCGTTTCTCGCTGAAACTGATCTGCCATCGTAGCAGCTACTTCATAACGCATGGCATCTGAGATAATTACAAATACTTTCGTATCCGAGGTTTGAATACGGGAACGGTAAAAATCCTCCTGTTGCGGTACTTCCAGAACTTTACCGTAAGTTGCCAGTTCATCCGCACATACATCTGACCAGTTATTGCCCAACTCACCTAAGAACCAATGATTATAGAGCCCTTCCACCTTATCGACAACGTGTTTGAATAGATCATCTAGCAAAATATTGGAAGTCTCCAAACTCTTTTGAAAACTAAGATGGAACAAACGGTAATAAGTATCCATCTGATAGTAACTCTCTATATATTCTTTCCAGATACTTTTGGCAGCCTTTACTGCCATATTTTTACTTGATTGATGAAGAAATTGAACTCAGTGCTTTGTTTAAAGCATCTTCATCAGCCTGTTTTTTTCTCTCACTTTCCCACATACCAAGTATCTGATAAATACATTCTTTCACAACTGGAAAATACTTTCGGCATTCTTCTTCGCTTAACTCATGAATACCTTTGCTCAAAATTCCGTAAATAGTTGTATTTTGGATGAGCATCTCCGGCACATATCCCTGCAACATCTTAATTCTTTCAGCCACTCTTGCCTTTTCAAATTCCTCATCATTAACCGCATCTCCCGCAGTTGCTTTTGCTTGATAAATAAGCCTTTCAAGAATTCGCCTCAAATAAACATATGAACCTGCACCAACACCACTTGCAAAAAGTCCTATTGCTGTTCCAAGTTCTTTACGGTCTTCCTTAGAAATCACATGCTTATAAGCATCTAATTCTGGAAATGTCATGTCTGCGACAGATGGATACTGCCCAATTTTTGTCATTGAATTATCTGTTGTCAAAACAATATAATCCAAATGATGCTTCTCGTCCATTGAACAAATATATTCCAATTTCATTAATCTCGTCGTATCAGCTATTTGCCAATTTATCCATTTCCATTCTTCAGCAAAACTCTTTTCTTGTCTGGCTTTGGTGCTAAATATCATATTTTGAAGTGACTCTATTTCCTCACCAAGAGATGCACACCTGATTTTTTCATCCCCATCTGTCCCCGTTTCAAAATAATACTCAATAGGCTTCATGTAAAAAACACGCTCTTGCTTGCACTCTTTGCAATAAGCACTAATTTTAACATTTCCTTTAAGCAACTCAATTAAGTCAGCAATATTATCTTCATCTATTTTCGTGGACTCATAAAGTCCAGCCGTTTGCAAAAAATTTGCAAATACATTATCTTTACCGGAAACTATATCGGATGGTATTGAATCAAAAATATTATGTCTCACTTTATTCTCTCCTTTACTACCGCTTTTTCAGGCACTTTCTCCTCATATTCCTGTTTCAATTCCTCTGCCAAATACGCATCGCTCATGCAGTGCATATCAGAAACACCATCACGGATCAGCTGATAGACCTGGGAATGATAAAAGAAATCCAATGCCGCATCCAGTGAAAGTCCCTGCTGTTTAGCAAAACATTCGATAACACGGCTATATTTTTTTTGAAGCAAAATCGGATTTGCTGTCATAGTGTTTCACTCCCTTCAAAATGCAACAGAGACAGTGCTTTCTCTGTGCGGAAACATATTTGCAGGTTCGGCTTTTCATAACACAGGCGGTTGATAGCTTCCGTTTTATCAATCAGTCCGTCAAAGAACAGCTCCACGGTATTAAACACCTTATCGTTGGCAACACCACCCACGACAAAGTCATAATCCGTCGAATCTTTTCCACTGCGACAGTTCAGAATGAAATCCAGCCACTCTTCGGAATAAGAATCGAATTTCAGCGTTTTCAGTTCAGCTTCCCGCCTTTCATCATATTCATACCTGGAGATAATACCATCTTTCCCACGGCGTTTGAACTTACCACACCACTTCGCCGCCTGTTCATACAACGGCGTGACATAAAAGCCACGCCCGAAGTCTACATTGGGGCGAGAATGAACCAAATCCGGCTTTGCAATTTCTAAGAAAGAACCATGATAGAGAATCATACTTCCACCCCCCTTTCTTTCATCACGTCAAGAAGGTCATCAACGATATATTCCCGACTCTGGGTATGCAGCACTTCATATTCCGGCACGATATAACCGTTCAGAATATCGCTTTGTTCGGTAAATGCCTGATAGACACGCTCTGCATCCACACCCAGCTTTGCTGCTACATTTTCAATACAAAATACAGCAAACTCCAGCTCACTGGAATTTTTGATTCTTTCATCCGTTATCATATGCAAGCCCTCCTTTTACGATAATTTTGAAAAATTATCTATTAAAATCAAATAAAAAGTAGACGGATATTTTCTACCACAATTATATTGTGGCTGATTCGCATCCAATGACTTCCATAACTGCTTAATATCTGCAAATTCATATGGTTTAGTCAATGGCAATTTCTTTGGCGGCTCACCATACGAATAGAAAACCACCTTATCTAATGAGCTTTTTCTGATTCTACACCTGCTCTCATTATCTCAAATTCCTCTACATCCGAATCATGTAATTGCTTTAGTCTTTGAAGTACCTCAATTCCTTTCACTTTATCCTGAGCTTCTTTATATTTATTCTGTCCACTAAAATTAAGTAGCGCATTACAATAACATTGCGGATAATTCGGATTCATAACGATTTTTCCGTTTTGCTTGTTCAAAAAGCCCTGAACTGTTTCAGGATTTTCAGAATCTGCAAGGACAGAATAATCCCCATGCTTCTTATTGCCTTGTGTGTATTTTTAACTGATTGTCTATATCCCGTCCTGCATACATTACTCTAAGTATTGTTACAACCTTTTTATCATTATCCGGAATATAAAGAACAAGATAATTATCTACCGGCAATACACGAAGTCCACGGCTTTTCCATGGTTCTTTTTCATATTTTCGATAACGCTCCGGCATCTTATCCAGGCTTAATATCTGTTCCTCCAAACGATCGAGCTGTCCGCTTGCGTTTTCCAGTGATTGTAATTCAAAAGCAATATATTCAAAAATTCCTCTCAAATCACTGTCAGCCTGTTCTGATACTTCTATTTCATATATCATAAGCCATAATCTTTGCGAATATCAGAAAAGGCTTTCTTAGCATTTTTTGTCCGTCCAGCCTGCATATCCGCGTATCCCTTCTCTAATTCTTCATTGAACTCTACCTCTGATAATGCGCTGATATCAACAGGTCTGGCAGATGGTATTTTTACTTCAAACGGAAGACCTCTCTGTAAGATAATCTGCTTATAAAACATATTGATAGCATTGGAAGCAGGGATACCAAGTGTAGCCAGAATATTTTCTGCTTTTTCTTTGACATCCGGTTCAATCCTTGCATATAAATTTGCTGATTTTGTAGCCATATAAAACATCTCCTTTCGTGAGCAGTATTTTATCTGTCTTTATTATATGCAAATGTCAGCACAATAGCAATACTAGTTTCACATAAAATATTGTTCAATAGATCATAAAGGCTTTCAAAACATCCACATCTGAACGGCTGAAATCCATAAATCAGTTATTATTATTCCTAATCAAAATCTGTATGATTTTATCATAATTTTCCGGTCTGTGTGGAAACGTACAGTCTGTACATACCTTGATTTTTTTTCCATTCTTCTCTATGTAGGTCTTACTTCCGGGACAGTTTGACATACTATACATAGGACAATAACAAAACAAACAATTAAAGTCATCCGAAAGTCCCTTGTGACACGGAAAATATTTGCAATCTTTGTTTTTAAAGTATTTATAAGAGTTTTCCATTTTTATTCCTTCTATATTCATATGCTTTTCTCACAAGGCTCTCTGCAAAATGCGGATTTGACGGATAATACAGGTGCGGAAATCCAAGCCAGTAATTATCACGGCTTATCACGCAGTCGTAGTTTCTCCCTGTGGCCGGCTTGGTCGCAATACAATCGGCTCCGTTATCGGTGCTGTCGTAATAATGAAATTCATGCGCCTTTATTTTTTCATTTGGCGGTAGAAAATTGCTATGCTTTTCCGCAAGCTCAATATATCCGAACCTGACAAGCTTTCCCTTAAAATGACACCCACCATCCAGTGCCCCCACAAGCTTCGACTTATTCATATCATTTTGTATATCTGCTTTATTTTGTACATCAGGCTTGTTTTGCTCATCATTATCATCACAGATATCATGTATATATTTGTGTAGATACATAAATCCACCACACTCGGCAACCGTCGGCATTCCGGCTCTAAAAGCTTTTTTTATGGCATTCAGCATAGATACGTTTTTACTCAGTTCCTTTGCATACAGCTCCGGATAACCGCCTCCAAGCAGCATTGCATCACAATCCTCTGGAAGGCTGGCATCGTGCAGTGGCGAAAAATACTGTAATTTTGCACCGCATTTTTCGAGCATTCTTAGGTTATCTTCATAGTAAAAACAAAAGGCTTCGTCCATGGCAACAGCTATGTTTACGGTATTATTTTGGTCTTGAGGCCTCATCAGCTCTGCATTTTTTAAGGTTTGACGCTTATCTTTATCTGCACTTCCACTGTCACTAATTTCATCTGCCGCTTCTGCTATATCTATAAACAAATCCACATCTATTGTCTTTTTTAGTCTGTCGGCAGTTTCATTGAGCTGTTTTTTTATATCTGAAAGCTCATCCGGCATGACAAGCCCCAGATGTCTGCTTGAAAGCCCGATATCCTTCTGTTCCGGAAAATACCCGACTACTTTTACGGAAAGCTCCTTCTCTATCAGAGGCTTTATGATATCATAATAGCCCTTCGACATCCGATTGAGCAGAACCCCCTTAATCAAGTGCTGAGTGTCATACTGCAAAAAACCGGCTATAAGAGCAAGCACTGACTTTCCCATTCCCTTTGCATCCACCACAAGTATTATCGGCGTCTGCGTTACCTTTGCCAGATGGTATGACGAACCCTGCTCATATATTCCGCCAAGTCCGTCATATAATCCCATCACGCCCTCAAGCACCGCAAAATCACCATCGGCTCTTTCATCTAAGAAAAGCTGCACTGTTGTCTTTTCATCCGTAAAAAACGTATCGAGATTTTTGGATGGTACGCCAAGCACCTTTTTGTGAAACATTGGGTCAATATAATCAGGTCCGCACTTATATGACAATACGTTTTTTCCGCTATCCTTTAATAGCTGCAGTAAAGCGCAGGTTATCATTGTTTTTCCACTGCCGCTTTTGGGTGCGGCTATCATAAAACGATTTATTTTCATGTGTTCATCCTTTATTTCATCATATACCTTAAGAATATTAGCCTTCGATGATTTATTACGGGTTGTAGCATAAAAGCCCAGGTTAAAATTCAAATGAACATATCCACACCGGATTTTCTGCCTGCATCAGATGGTAATGTCCTATCTGCTTTGAGCGGCTGACCTGCAGCTGCACGATATCCTCATTTTTCACATCATATGCCGACAATATTTCCTTTATCTCACAAATTGTTTCCATGGAAATTGCATTTATCACTATACGGATATGTGGATTTTTTGCTTTAAGAGCCTCTATTATCTCCTTTAGATTGCCACTGCTGCCTCCGATAAATGCGTGTGTCGGCACCGGAAGATTTTCCATTCCGTCAGGAGCCTTTGCATTTATAACATGGATATTTTCAAGTCCATGCTTTTCTTTATTTTGTGTGATAAGCTGCACGGCATTTTCCTTCTGCTCGATAGCATAGACCTCCATATCATCGGAAAGTGATGCGGCCTCTACCGCTATAGAGCCGGTTCCGCTTCCCACATCATAAAGCACTGAATCCGATTTCAAATGAAGCTTGCATATGCTTACATGCCTTATTTCCTTTTTGGTCATCGGAACCTTTTCACGGATAAATGCTGCATCACTTAGCTGCGGTGTGACATTTTTTGCAACCGGATTGGGATTTTTTATCATACAGATATACAGTCCCTCCCTTTTAAGCTTTGTGCACTCCTGTGGCGAAAGCTGCGATATAGTTTCATCCGGATATGATAGCTGGTATCCCACAGTTACCGAGCATTTTTGTAAACCATACCTTTCGTCACTGCTTAATAGGTGTCCAAGCATATTCACATCCTTTACACCTGACATCAGCATAAACGTTTTTGCATGATGGCTAATCCGTGATGTGATATTAGAAAGCTTTACTCCGTGGATGCTGCATATATACGCATCGTTGTAGGTTTCACCGACTGCCGCCGCCATATATGACACCGATGAAATTCCAGGAAGGATTGACACATCCGCATTTAATTTTCCTTCTGATATTTCATTTTTTATCGCCAGATACAGCTTTCTGCTTCCACTGTAAAAGCCTGTATCTCCCGAGAATAATATAAGAACATTACTGATTTTTGCAGTATCTGCACAAATTTCGTATAGATAAGGAATAATCTGTTCTGCAAGATAATACGGCTTTTTGTCTATCTTCGCACTGTATTTTTCTATCATGCGGCTTGCGCCAAGTATAATATCAGCGCTTTCTATTGCATCTGAAACAGCTTTTGTCATGCAAGCATCATTTCCCATTCCAATGCCGGCAAGCATGATATGAAGCTTGTTATATTTCCTATCAATATATTCACAAACAGCTTCAAATGACATTCCATCATCCTGCACGCTTTGCCCCACAATATAGACCGGAATATTTTTATTTTTTGCGGCAGCTATTTTCTCAATAAAGCCCCCGACCGCACCGCTTTTTTTGGTGACCAGACATCTGATGTCATACTGGTCAATAAGTGCCTCATTAAGCTGTGTGCTAAACGGTCCCTGCAATGCCAGAATGTGCTTTCCTGTAATATCATTGTGCATGCACAAGCTTATGCTCTCAAGCCCCGGAAGCACGCGCACATACAATCTTTCCCTGACATCTGAGGTTTTACAATACACTGACAACTCCTTGCTTCCTGTTGTGAGCAGTATATTTCCGTCTGTATTGTTAAGTGCCTTTGCACATGCTTCATTGTCCTCAAAATAGCGGATATTATCGTAATCTGCTGATATATCCGTATCTCTTTTAAGACGCACATATTCGATATTTTCTGATATGCTGCTATCCGCCTGATTGTCTGTAACAGCATGTGCCTCGTTAAACGCATAAACTGCCTGCTTTATATTTTCGGTAACAATGGCTGCATATGGATGGGTTGCATCCACTATGAGCTTACATTTTTGTTCCGCAAAGAAGCTTCTCATGCCCTCGCTGTCCATACGCCCCATATGAACATGCGCGAACGGATTTTCATGCAGCACGATTTCACCGTATTCTGTTGCCACGCAAACCGTATGCTCTATGCATCTTTCACACAGATGCTCTGATAGCTTACGTCCCTCTGTTGTTCCTGCAAAAATCAGTATTTTACTCAATCTGATATCCTCTCCTTGTGACAAGCTTTCCGTCAATTATTTGTGTACCCTCATTGCCGATAAAGACTGTCGTAAACATGTTAACCTGTGCACTGCGGAGCTCACCGAGAGTACAGACCGTATAGCTTGTTCCCTCACGTCCGATATTTTCGACATAGCCGCAGGCTCTATCCGGCTCTATCGCACGAAGCAGAATATCACAGGCTCTCATCAGATAGTCCTTTCTCTTGTGACTTGACGGATTGTACAGTGCTATGACAAAATCACCCTCTGCAGCAGCCACAAGACGCTTTTCAATCTTTTCCCACGGCGTGAGCAGGTCACTTAAGCTGATGGTACAAAAATCATGGTTTAATGGTGCTCCAAGCACTGCCGCACCACTGTTTGCCGCTGTAATGCCGGGTATTACCGAAAGCTCTACGTTATCGTATTCCTGCCCAATCTCATACATAAGAGAGGCCAGTCCGTATATTCCGGCATCACCACTACATACAAGAGAAACTGTTTTGCCCTCAAGTGCCTTTTTAAAGCACAGGTGACATCTTTCTTTTTCCTGACGCATTGGAGTGGTCAAAAGCTCTTTTGTCTGGAATTTTTCTCCAAGCAGCTTTATATATACGGTGTATCCCACTATGACATCACTCGCTTCCAGGGCGTCAATCGCCTGCTTTGTCATCATGCTTTCAAAGCCCGGCCCCATACCTACTATGTAAATTTTATTCATGTTAATCTCCATCTCTACTAATTTTATATAACCATGCAGCTATTTGCAATTTTTTAATGATATGAGGGTCAAAAGGTATTTTACCCCTCATTTATGATTAATCAGGATACCTTGCTGCCGCAACCGTTACCCTGTCATATTTATGTTTTTTATAAATAAGTTCTCCTGCTTTATTGCATTCCCTGCTGCATGCAAGCACTGCTGCACGCTCGCACACGTTGTCCACTCCAACATGCTCACTGACAAACTGCGAGGCACTGAATTCTCCCTGCACCGCCATGAGCTCATCCGCGGTATAAGTGACAAAATCTATCCTGTTTCTTTCGCAAAATTCCTTTATTCCCGGTTCATCTTTTTTCACATCTATTGATGCAATCATGTCTATATCCGAAATATCTATTTGTAGCTTTAAAAGACTTTGCCTGATTGCCCTGTCAATATTTTCAAACGCTGTATCCCTTCTGCACCCAATACCAAGTACAAATTGTGTGGGTTTTAAGTAAATACTGCCATTTTTAGGGTCCTTTTCTTTTTCGCATGATACTACAATATCAGCTCCGTAAGCAGGTGGGAAGTCCACCGTTTTTATTGCATCAGCACTCATATCAGCTTCATCTAAAAATGCCTTTATAAGGCCTCTGTGCTTAGCCGGGATGTGCTCCAAGTCGACCGACATCGTAACCACTTCCCCCGCCAATACCTTTGATGATACTCTGGCGATGCCATCTTTATTGACTATTGCAAGCCTGCATTTCTTTGCAAAAACATCAACTGCAAATTTATTATTGATATCAGTAGCGGTTGTTATAACAGGTGTGGCATTCATCAGTGCTGCTAATAATACAGCAAGCTCATTGGCACCTCCCACATGCCCTGAAAGAATCGGAATAACAAACTGCCCCAGCTCATCTATCACAATAACAGGACTGTCTTTAAGCTTGTTATTTACAGAAGAAGCTATAGCCCTCACTGCAATACCACATGCCCCGATAAAAATCAGAGCCTTTTTTTCACTCATCTGTGCGGCTGTCCAGTCTGATATATTTTGTGATATGTAGCCTGTATTTCTATAATTTTCATCGGTGGAATTTTTAATATTCTCATCCGATAATCTCGAGCACTTGGTAAAAACCTCCACCTCATATTCACTTTTTTTTAGCTTATAAGCTATGTCACATGACAGCTCATAGCCCTTTTTTGTGAAGCTTACAATGCAAATTTTCATATTTTCAGTTCCCATATATTTCCCATATTTATATATTCACGCCTTTTTTCAATCGTTATCCTTTGACTCTACAGAAGCCTTGCGATACTCTGTCGAAAAATCCGGTGCGTAAAGTCTTGATTTCTCGTAATGCCTGTGAGCTATGACATCCCCCACAAGCACAATCGCTGTCTTTGTGATATTGTGCTCTCTCGCAGTCTGCTTAAGTGTAGCGACAGTGCACACGTATGCCTCCTCCTGTGGCCAGGTTGCCTTGTATACAATTGCAGCAGGTGTCTCTGCCGCGTATCCTCCCTCAATAAGACTTTCCGTAAGCTTCCCTAAAAGCCCGGTGCTTAAGTAAATCGCCATGGAAGCGTGGTGTGAGGCAAAGCTTGCTATGCTCTCCTTAGGCGGCACCTTCGTGCGCCCCTCCATGCGTGTGATGATGAGCGACTGGGAAATACCGGGGAGCGTGTACTCAATGTTGAGCGATGCAGCAGCACCAAAGCACGCGCTCACGCCCGGACAGCTCTCATATGGTATTAAAAGAGTATCAAGCTCATCCATCTGCTCGCGCACTGCGCCGTATATGCTTGGCTCTCCCGTGTGCAGGCGCACAGTCATTTTTCCGTCAGCCTCAGCAGCTTTCATGACTGCGATGACCTCATCCAGTGTCATTTTTGCACTGTTATATATTTCACAGTCCTCCCTGGCATAGTCCAAAAGCTCTGGATTAACAAGCGAGCCCGCATAAATTATCACATCTGCCTTTTGTAAAAGACGCATTCCGCGTACTGTTATTAAATCTGCTGCGCCTGTTCCTGCGCCAACAAAGTAAACCATTTTTCTGCCTTTCTGCTTTTTGCAAGCTCACCAAATTCGTTTGAATACATGATACAGTCTATCTCAAGTCTGCCCTTTGCCCTCTTATCCAGATAAAAGCATATGCGCTCCATTGCATAATCCATTACCTCATACAGCCTGCCGCTTTCCTTAAGTGCCGCCAGGGCCTCCTCTGTCGTAAGGCTGTCCATAATGCTCTTTATGTATTCGGGCGCTACACCGCACTTAAACGCAAATGCCGTCAAAAGCTCTATCCTGCAGTCTGCCTCCCTCGAATGAGTGTTCATGATGCCTCCTGCTACCTTTATGAGCTTTCCTATATGCCCTGTCAAAAGCATCCTCTTAAAGCCCATATCGGCTGCCATATCAATTGTTTCACCGATAAAGTTGGAGCATTTGACACTCCTGTCCAGATCATAGCCATAGCTTTCCTTCATAAAGTCAAGACCGTAATTTCCCGGAGCAACCGCCACATAATCATACCCAAACGAATATCTCTGCCTAAGCTCCACCCTTATCGTATCAATAAGAGCCTGTGAGCTCATAGGCTCAACAATACCGCTCGTGCCGAGAATTGATATACCACCAACTATCCCAAGCCTTGGATTAAAGGTCTTTTTTGCAAGCTCCTTTCCCTTTGGAACCGAGATTGTGATGTCAAGTGTCCCCTTAAAATCCAAAAGCTCACAGACCTCCCTTACCTCTTTTTCAATCATCTCACGCGGCACATGATTGATAGCCGCGTTTCCGACAGGCTGGTCTAATCCGGGTTTGGTGACTCTTCCCACTCCGTCACCACCGTCAATATTTATGATAACCAAATCCTGCTTTTTTTTGCATAAAGCACAGGTATCGGAATGCAAAATCCGTACAGAAGCATATATATAAGCTCCGGTGGTCACATCCGGGTCATCCCCTCCGTCTTTTATCACGGCGCAGCTTACCTCGTTTTCACTTCTTTTTATGTCGGTGATATCAGCCGTGTAAGCTATTCCCTTAGGTGTCTGAATCGTTATTTTGTTTTTAGCCTTTCCGGTTAAAAGCATATATGCCGCCGCCTTTGATGCCGCCGCCGCACAGCTTCCTGTGGTAAATCCATATCTCATAATCACTAAATTTCCTCATGCATCAGCCTCTATCAACCAGACTGTAAATCAGCGCATTGCATATGGCAGCCGCAATATTGCTGCCACCCTTTCGTCCGACATTTACTATGTATGGCACGCCGGTCTCCATAATAAGCTCCTTGGCTGCCTCCACATTGACAAAGCCCACCGGCACACCGATTACAAATGCAGGCTTATATATTCCTTTTTCTATCATATCATAAAGCTCTATAAGCGCTGTCGGTGCATTTCCTATCGCAAAAATCACAGGCTTATCTATCCTTGATGCAAACTCCATGCTTACTGCCGCGCGCGTTGTCTTTTTCTCCTTTGCAATAAGAGCGACCTCATCATCAGCCATGAAGCAGTGCGCCTGTCCGCCGAATTTTGCCAGATATTTTTTATTTATGCCTGAAAGAGCCATGTTGGTATCGGTCACTATATCAGCGCCCTCTGATATCAGCCTTTTTGCGATAGCAACGGCGTCCTTAGAGTATTTAAGCGTCTGTATATAATCAAAATCAGCACTCGTGTGTATGACTCTTTTTGTTATCATCTCCTGATCAGCAGGCAGCGTAATCTGCATTTCAGACAGCTCATGTGAAATTATCTCAAAGCTTCTCTTTTCAATCTCCATCGGCTCTAACTGTTTAATTTTTTTCAATACACTCACCTATCACTTTCAATAATCTTACATTTTCATTAAATGTCTTTACCGCCACTCGAAAATACCCTTGTGAAAGCCCCACATAGTTGGAGCAGTCCCGTATCAGTATTCCCTTATTAAGCAGTATATCATATAATGGAAGCTTGCTGTAAAACAGTATGAAATCAGCATCACTTTTATATACCTTAAAACCAAGCTTTTTTAGTCCATCTGACAGCAGCCTTCTTTGTCTGCTCACATACGATGCCGTTTCTTTAATATACTCTGATTCCCTAATGCATGCCTCTCCTGCCATCTGTGCCAGGACAGACACGTTCCACTCCGGCAGATTCCTTTGAACCTTTTGTTTTACTGCCTCATTTTTACTGAGCATATATCCAAGCCTTACTCCCGGAATAGCAAAAAGCTTGGTAAAGGCTCTTACAACAATCAGATTGTCATAGTCACATAAAAGTGACAAAACAGAATAATTTTTTTCACAAAAGCCCATGAAGCATTCATCTGCCACCACATAAATATGCTTTTCTTTGCAATGCCCTATTATTTGCTTCATGAAAGTGCTGTCTGCAAGATACCCTGTCGGATTGTTTGGATTTGCGATAAAAAATATATCTGTATCATCTGTAAGCATATCCATTAAAGCATCCAGCCGTGCAGCAGGAGAAAAATCACTCTGCTCATCCAACAGGAAATATCCGATATCACAGCCGACTGCACGAAGCACATGCTCATAACCAAAAAAGCCCGGGGCCAGAAGAACTGCTTTTTTTGGCTTTATGGCATGAGCTATCGCCATAAAAAGCTCTGAAGCTCCGTTTCCGGGAATTACATCCTCGCTTTGTATGCTGCAGCCTTGCTGTGTGAAATACTCTGATATCGCTTTTTTAAGGCCACTGCATGCCATGTCGGGATATCTGTCTGCATACGAAAGTGCATCACTCATAGCCTCTTTAACAGAATGCGGTATGCCAAGAGGATTGATATTTACCGAAAAATCCATATTTACTTTATTGTTGTATATGTCACCGCCATGGATGCTTTTCATTCAAGTCCTCCATCTATTCTTACATCAATTTTTCATATTCAAAGCAATATTAAAACAAGACTCATAACCGCCACAGATAAAAGCTCACACAAAAACGCAGTAATATACATCAGCCTGTTTGCACGCTTTATATCCTCGTACTCTATCTCACGCAGACCGTCTCCTATGTATTTTTTCTTCACAAGCTTCCCGAAATACACTGCATCACCCGCCAGCTGCACCCTTAAAGCTCCCGCACATACGGACTCTGTCTGGGCTGAGTTTGGGCTTGCATGATTGAAACGATCTCTTTTAAAGATGCTGTATGCATTTTTGGCATCAAACTGCCTGCCACCGATAAATGCCGCAGCAATCATCAGATATGCACTGATTCTTGCCGGTATGAAATTGACCACATCATCAAGCCTTGCCGCAAATCTGCCAAAATACATATATTTATCATTTTTGTATCCAAGCATCGAATCCATCGTATTCACAGCCTTGTATACAAAGCCAAGCACCGGTCCTCCGATTGCAGTGTAAAGCATAGGTGCAATCACTCCGTCAGATGTATTTTCAGCTATCGTCTCAACTGCCGCCCTTGTGACACCTGCTGCATCAAGCACAGATGTATCTCTGCCAACAATCATGGAAACAGCCCTTCTTCCTGCATCAACTCCATCTGTCCTTAGCGCATCGTACACCCTCATGCTCTCCACACGAAGACACTTTGTGGCAAGAATCTGCCACGTCATGACAGCCTCTGCTATTACCCCGGCATATAAATTTATACTGTATGCTGCCACAATAATAATTACCGATATTGCAAAAGTTGCAAAAATTACAGTAAAAACAAGAAGCATGCCTCTTTTATATTTTATTAGATTTAATTTTTTTTCAGAGCTATTATATCCGGCATCACAATTAAGCCTCTTATCGAGAAAAGAAATGAGTGAGCCGATAAGCCTGACCGGATGCGGTATAAAATGCGGATCTCCTATTAATAAATCAAGCACAAAGCCTGCTATAAATGCAAAAATATGATAACACATATGTTAGTCCTTCTTAAATAAATCATAGCGATATGGGCACTATTTCATTAAACACAATCTCATTGCCCTCAACCGCCACCTCACACGAGTAGCCACAGCCGTTTTTCACCTGGTAATCATAGTAATCCATATCACAGTAATGGCTCATTATCGCCATGATAGTCCCTCCATGCACAAAAAATACCATTTGTATCTCTTTATCAGGCATAGCCCTCTTAAGCTCTAATGCCTGTGTGAGTGCCCTCTCAAAGCCACATATACTTCTTTTGCAAAACTCGTTTCTGCTCTCTCCGTTTGGAAAGGCAAGTGTTCCACCACTGTCAATCCACGCCTGATATGAGTCCCTGAAACGGATATCTGTGCTAAGTTCCTTATAGCTTTTTAGCTCCCATTCACCAAAATCCATCTCTGCAAACTCTTTTACGGTATGAATTTTATGGTGCTGTGCGACCGGCAAAATAATCTCTGCCGTCTGTTTGCAGCGCCTCATTGGACTGGTAATAATTATCTGCTCCTTTAAGCTATTTTCCTCCAAAGCCTTGTATACACCATTATTTAGTGCATTTTCTAGTTCAAAAACTCCGGCTTCATCGAGTGGCTCATCTGTCCTGCCCAGATATCTGTGCTCTCTGTTTGAGACAGTGCAGCCGTGTCTTATAAAAATACAGTTTATTTTATTTTCTGACCGATTCCACATATTACGCGAACTACCTCGTCTGCCTTTTTTGCAAGCAGTATCTCTGCTCTGCCTGTCTGCTCCCTGTACTCTCTCTCAAACGCATCAAGAGGCACTATGCCGTTTCCAATCTCATCAGCAATGACTATTGTATCCTTATTTTTCTCTGCAAATTGCATAAATTTCAAAATATATTCCTGCAGCGGAAGCTTATTCTCAAGCACAGCCCTGATAAAATAATGGAATTTATCAATTATTAATATCCGCTCATCATCAACTGCAAAATCCCACGGCCATTCCATGTTTGATGCCTTATCATTGCAGGCATTATCTTTTAGAAAAAAGCAGTCGTACACATCATATTTTTCTGTTTTTTCTATCATATTTTCGAGCACATAATCAAGCTTTCCCTGTGCCACTCCGCCTATCACAAGCTTCATATTTTCTCCAATTCCAAAGTTTAAAATTCATAGTACAACTTTTATCAAAATTCTTATCCGTACCATTCCTATATTCAAAACAAATATACTAAATAATAAAAGAGACACCACCCAAAGCCACTGCCATGGCGCACTCACATATACACACAAAATACCCTGCCGTATCGCCTGTGATGCCGCCAAGCTCCTTTTTTGTTTTCACATAATAATACCAAAAGCTAAGTGCTGCCGCAATGATCATGGCCACCGCATAAGGCAGTGACACAATAAATAAAACAGCCATACACAGTGCAAGCTGTATGTATAGTGCTGCCCTGACAATCGTTCTGTGTGCAGTGTCTGCAAACATAAATAACAGCCCATCGCTTTTTGCCGATTTAAATGACACAACAGCTATTCCGCTTAAGCATCTTGCGATGAAAAAGCCTGCACAAAAAACAATAAATGCTTTATCATCCATTATCTGAGAAAAAGCTCCCATAAATAATAATCCGTAGGCTGCAAGCATTATAACGGCAAATGCTCCTATATGTGAATCCTTAAGTATTGCAAGCTTTTCCTCCCGCGGTTTGTATGAATGAAACGCATCCATTGTATCCATAAAACCATCTATGTGAAATCCTCCCGTAACCGCTATCGGAATGAGTGCGCCTATGCATACATAGCAGATATCCGCCACTCCAAAATGAGAGTATATATATTTCCAAAGCATAAGAAGCAGTCCAATCACAGCTCCTATCCACGGAAAGAATACCAGCATGTACTTCATGTCATCATCATTCCATTTAAATTGTGGCATTGGTATCTTTGAATACATGGAAAAAGATACTATGCACGACCTTATTAACTTCATAATACACTTAACCTCCACACTGCTTCACTTAACCGCAACAGGAATGCCTGCAACCACCTCAACGACATGCTCTGCCATCGCAGCAAGCCCTCTGTTTACAATACCCATTGCCTTTATGTAATTCATCGTTGATTCATCATAGCAGACTCCGTCTTCAAATACATTGTTTGTCACAATTACAAGCTCCGCAACATTTTCACTTAAGATACTTACCTCTTTTAACACCTTTTTACTCACACGGTTGATTTGAGCAGTATCATAATCCTTCATATTTTCAGGGTCATCCAAAGCCTCTTTTTTGGCTTCGGCAGCCTGCATACCGGAAGCATCTACAGGTGGAAACATCTCATTTGCCACAAGGTTTGACATACACTCAAGCAGTGCTGACCGCCCGTTTTTTAAACAGTTTTCAGATTGAAGCTTTTCAACTGCCTTTTTAATATCACGAGGCTGCTCGATGGTAATAAAGCCTTTTCCGGCACGAAGTCTTCTGTGCCTGTCTATCTTCTGCTGTCCCTCATCATCAAATACCTGCATGGTGGCAATGTAATATTTTTCTTTGCATCCTTTTTCATTTGACACGTGACAAATATACTTTTCTGCATATGCTGATTTGCCGCTGCCGCTGCCGCCTGTTATAAGTGTAATCATCTATACGTACCTCTCATACTGTGATACCGAGATATCGTCGAAGGTTGTCCGGCCTTTGTATACGCTAAGTGCCATATCCAAAAGCGCAAACATCATCACGGCACCTGTTCCCTCTCCAAGCGCAAGAGATGCTCTTATGACCGGCTTTACGGAAAGTGCCTCACACAAAAGCGCCACGGCAGGCTCCCTGCCCTCATGTGATGGAATGATAAAATCAGTAACTCCGGAAATAAGCCTTTCTGCTGCCAACGCAGAAACCATGCTTATCACTCCGTCGAGCACAACAGGAATATGGTATAATGCACCGCCTATACACACTCCGACAAGTCCTGCAATATCAAGTCCTCCGACTGTCATAAGTATCTCAAAGGTGTCCTTATTATATAAATCATACTTTTCTATTGCGCTTTCAATTACACGGATTTTTTTCTCAAGCCCACTGTCGTTTAGGCCTGCTCCTCTTCCTGTCACTGTGGCCACATCGCACCTTAGCATGGCGGCTGCCATTGCCGCGCTTGTGGTGGTGTTTCCTATACCCATCTCACCGGTTGCAATAATTCTGCAGCTGTCTGCCTTACACCCACGCACTATTTCTATACCTGCTACAATCGCTTCAAGTGTCTCAGCCCTTGTCATGGCAGGCTCTTTTGCAAAGTTTCTCGTGCCCATGCGCACCTTTCTTTGAAGCAGCCCTTTAACACTCTCGTCACTGTTTATTCCTATATCCACAGGAATTGTATCAGCCCCTGCAGTCATTGCCATGCGTCCGACAGATGAAGCCTTTCTTGCCATGGATTTTGCAACTGCAAGTGTCACATCCTGTCCGGACTGGCTGATGCCCTCAGCAACCACACCATTATCCGCACACATAATTATGACCGCCTTTTTTGAAATATCTATATTTTCATCTCCCAAAACAGCGCCGATTTTGGCCGTTAATAGCTCAAAATCACCCATGCCGTCGAGCGGCTTTGCCACGGAATCCCAGTTTGAACGGATTTTTTTGTACATTTTTGCATCAGGTGGCGTTATTTTTAATTTTTTCAATTCTTCAACTGTAAAATGGTCAGAAATAATACTATTTTCAATCATATTTTGCCTCACGAAGCATGCCGTACACTGCATCCATATCCAGATACTCTCTCAGTGTATCCGCAAGCCTGTCATACTGTTTTTCCTTGAAGCTCTTATAGCTTACAATAGCGCTGTCATTCACATCAATGCCCTTTTTATCGGCAATATAATCCACTATCACTCTGGCGGCCTCTGCAGTATCAAAAATGCCATGGATATACGAGCCATACACATTTCTGCCATCAGATATGACATTATTTAACTCATTTTTCCTGTCAGCACAAGCCCCCTGCTCATCTGAAGCTGTGCTATATGCGCTCTTACCCATATGTATCTCATAGCCCAGAAAGTGACAGCCTGAAAGCCAGCTCAATACCCCATCTACATGTGCTATTTCACCGCTTGTCTGAAGCCGTGTCTTGCTATCTTTTAGAACGGTATCTATAGGAAGAAGCTCCATGCCACGCATATATCCTCCCTCCTCAACACCGTCGGGGTCGGCTATTGAAGCCCCAAGCATCTGATAGCCTCCGCATATTCCAAAAACAGGTATCTCACAGGAGAGTTTTTTGACAGCGGCCTCAAGTCCGTTTTGTCTCATCCACAAAAGATCCCCCATCGTATTCTTGCTTCCCGGCAAAAATACGATATCCGGATGACGCAGCTCATTTACCGTTGACACATACCTCACTGTTACTTCGGACATCTGCTCAAAGACATTGAAATCAGTGAAATTTGATATTCTCGGATATCTGATGACCGCTATATCAATAAGCCCATCTGTCTTTTTGTCAAAGCGCTCTGTCAGGCTGTCCTCATCCTCAAGCTGTACATCCATATATGGCACCACTCCGGTAACAGGCACCCTGCCTCTCTCCTCAAGCATCTGTATCCCTGGGTCAAGTATCGTCTTGTCTCCACGGAATTTATTGATAATAAGCCCGCAGACACGATTCTTTTCCTCATCGGTTAAAAGCATAAGTGTGCCAAGCAGCTGCGCAAAAACACCACCTCTGTCGATATCACCCACGAGCAGCACCGGTGCATCCACCATATGCGCAAGCCCCATGTTTACAATATCATTTTCCTTCAGATTTATCTCCGCCGGGCTTCCCGCACCCTCAATCACTATGATATCAGCATACTCCTCAAGCTTTTTAAACGCCTTTTTTATATCCGGTATGAGAGTTTTTTTGTATGCAAAATACTCTCTCGCCGGCATATTCTTAAGCACCCTTCCGTTTACAATCACCTGTGAGCCTGTGTTATTTGTGGGCTTTAAAAGAATAGGATTCATGCACACCATAGGCTTAATGCCTGCTGCCTCAGCCTGCATCACCTGAGCCCGTCCCATCTCAAGTCCTTCGTCTGTTATATAAGAGTTGAGCGCCATGTTCTGTGATTTAAACGGTGCCACTCTGTATCCGTCCTGTCTGAAAATACGGCACAAGCCCGCGACAAGAAAGCTCTTGCCTGAATTGGACATTGTACCCTGTACCATAATTACCTTTGCCATATCTATACCTGCTGTCTGAATTTATGTGGTAGTCTGTTGCTTTATCATGAATATTAAACTGGAGTGTGAACAGTAACTTCCTTAAAGCTGTGTCAATTGTTCCTCCAGAAAAGGAATTTTTATAATTTTTCCTGTAGAGACTGCATACTCATAAAGCCTGCTGTTAAACTGCTCATATGTGCCAAACTCTGTTCTGTCACATATAACGCCCTCGCATACATCAATAAGCTCCTTTGCCTTTTCAATAAGGGCATCGTCTACAGGCTCAAAGCTTCTTGCGCTGACAATCTCAGCAGAAAGCGCCTTTGCCGCAGGATAATCCAGATCATTTTCATAGATGATTCCTGTCGCAAACGGGATACCCTTTCGCTGTAAGCTCCTAAAGCTTTTTCTGCCCAGGCCCCCTCCTGCTATGACAAATACCCTCGCCATTCCATCCGGTTTTTCCAGCTCTAAATCCTCTCCTGTTTCATCAAAGCTTCCTGCCGTAATTCCAAAAAGCCCTGAAACATATTGATCAGTAAATACCTCCTCGGGAGTTCCGTATCTGTCCACATATCTGCCATCTATACACATGATATGGTCTGACACACGCTTTGCCATATCAAGCTCATGGAGCGACATGATAACCGTAAGATTCTTCTGTCTTTTAAGCCTTTGGAGTATTGATAAAAACTCAAGCTTGTACTTTATATCAAGATATGAGGTAGGCTCGTCTAACACTATAATCTCCGGCTGCTGACATATAGCCCGTGACAGCATAACCCGCTGTCTTTGTCCATCGCTTATCTTTGTAAAATCCTTATCTTTTATCTGTGATACATTGACCAGCTCCATCGCCTCATCCACAGCCTTTTTGTCCTCATCCGAAAGTACTCCGAACCGGCCTGTGTATGGGTATCTGCCGGTCGCAACCACATCATAGCAGGTCATAAGCTCCGTCTTTAGCTTATCGGTGAGCACAACAGCCATTTTCTTTGCAAATTCATTGCCATTCATCGTCACTACATCACTTTTATCAAGATATATCGTACCACTCACAAGCGAAAGCTGTCTTGCAATACTTTTTAAAATAGTCGATTTACCGGCACCGTTTGGCCCGATTAATGTGAGAATCTCTCCCCTTTTCAGGGAAAAATCAATATTTTCAATAAGCGGCCTGTTATCATATCCAACGGCCAGCTTTTGAGCAGTAAAATAATATTCCATCAGACATTTTTCTCCTTGCTGCGTCTTATCATGATAAACAGCACTACCGGTGCACCAAATACTGCCGTAACCGTGCTGATACTAAGCTCCGTAGGCGCAAACATCATCCTCGCAAGCAAATCACAAAACAGGCAGAACACCGCTCCCCCAAGGAAGCAGGCCGGTATCATATATATAGGCTTTGTGCTCTTTAGCATGCTTTTTACTATGTGTGGCACGGCTATTCCGACAAACGATATCGGTCCCGCAAACGCCACTATACATGCGGAAAGCAGACTTGAAAGCAATACCAGAAGCACCCGGATGCGCTTTATGTTTACACCCAGATTTACGGCATATGACTCTCCGAGCTGATATGCCATAAGAGGCTTTGACATTAGAAAAACAAAAACAAATGTGATTCCCACCACAATGCTCATCACCCCAACGCTGTCCCAGGTCATGCCCGAAAAGCTTCCCCTTGACCAGTTATGCAGGTTTACTATGTCCGAATCATCTGCAAATGTCACCACAAACTCCGTCACCGCAGAGCATATGTAGCCAATCATGACACCGCTCACCACAAGCATTGACATGCTGCTTACCTTTCTTGAAATGATAAGCACAAAGCCCATTGAAAGCATTGCTCCCAAAAACGCTGCTGCAATCATGGCCAGTGAGCTCACACGTATGGCATTTCCAAGTAAAAATACCATAACAAGTGCCACAATCATCTTAGCCCCCGATGATATGCCGAGCACAAAAGGTCCCGCGATTGGATTATGAAAAAAAGTCTGCAAAAGATATCCTGCAAGCGCTAATGCCCCGCCCAGTATCATCGCTGCGATAGCTCTTGGCATGCGGATATCCCACACAATACGTCCTACCCTGTCTGAGTGGTCATAAAGTGTCGCAAATGCATCCTTAAATGATATGTGTACAGTTCCTATACACACATTCATGATAAGCAATATGATAATTAAGATTATAAGAATAATAAATGTTGTAAAACACCTTATTTTTCTGGTTTTTTCCATTTTGTAGCTCCGATTTTTATCTTTTTGTGCTATTGATTTTCCTGCATTCTGTCATATCCGGTAACAATTCAGCCCACCACACACATTCCACAAATCACAGTTATCTGAGCTTAAACAGATATTTCATGCCGCTGTCGGGTGCACCTGTAATCATCGAATGCATATCATCAATCATATATCCGATGGACATAGACTGCTGATACATATCGTTCGTGGTGCAAAATACATTGCCGTCTTTGACTGCCCTAAAATCAGCAAGCACCGGGCACTTGTCCAAAAGCTCATTCAGATTCTTCACACCGCCGTCTATCGCACTGTTATATATCAGATAGTCAGCATCTATTGCTCCATTGTAGAAATCCTCAAGCTGCATATTCATGGTTGACCTGCCTGTATCGTCGTCATTTGATGCATCAAAAATATATTTTCCACCGGCAAGTGAAATCATCTTTGGCACATAATCTGTGCTTTTGCGCACCTGAACCTGTCCATTGGATGTGATATAGAAAAATGCAACTGTATCACTTTTTGTGGCATCATCCGTATCGGTACCATCTGTCTTTGCGATGCGATTTACAATATCCACCTGCTCATTAAAGAGCTCATCGGCCTTTTCATCCCGGTCTGTGAGTGCTCCAAAGAACTTCACCCACTCCACTCTTCCAAGCGGCTCCTCCTCATAGCTTGAGTACTCGATTATTGAAGGGATATCAAAACTTTTAAGCTTTTCAGTTACCTGCGGCGAATGGGTAATCATAGTATTTTCTATGGCAAGAGAACAGTTTTCTGACACCAAAAGCTCATAATCGGGCTTTGAATATTTGCCGGCATATAACATCCTGCCACTTTCAAGAGCCTTTCTTGCACTGTCAATGTACCAGCCAGCACTGTCAAGCCCCGAAAATTTAATAGTGTCCACTGCATCAAGCTTGTCAAACATATCCATCACCCCTGATGCGACCAGATACAAATCACTTACAGGCTCCTTCAATACAATGATATCCTTGTCAATACCCTTTGGAGTCTTTCTGCCCTTTGGCACGGTAAGTATTTGGGTACCGTCCTTTGTAGTAAGTATCTTGTATCCACCCTCATAATAGTCAACGGAAAAATTCTTTGCATATAAAAGCTTCATACTGCTCTTATATATAAGACCGTTTTGTGCCTCTGCCTCAGTCTTCGATTCGGTATTCCCTGAATCGGAAGAAGGACTGTCACAGCCTGACAGCCAGAACAGTCCTATAATTGATATCAATATATATATAATTATCTTTTTTCTTCCATGCATAGCTTAATTATTCTCCATCCTCACCAAGCACCTCTGTAGCAGAATCTGAATGGAAGGTGAGTGTGTACTCAACCTCGTGCGGCTTGCTCATTGCAACTGTATCTCCGATAACCTGCATAGGTGTATCAAGCTTAACCGGAATTTCAAATACAGAATTGCCGTCTGTATTTACAGGCATGTATTTCTGTCCGTCAACTATCATATAGTCATAGTTTGGACTGCTCCACTGCACTGTTGCAGTAGCGGCTCCACCGCTTATAGTCACCTCAGCCGGTGATGCAATGCTCGCCTTACCGCTTCCGCCCTCGAAATCGAGATTGATATTGTATGTTCCGTCAGGAAGCTCTTTTCCTTCACTCTCAGATACGCTTGCATCTGCGTCCGCAGGTGTGGCATTTGAGACCTTTACCTTGTGGTCATACCATTTGCCCTTTGTACCGATAAGTGCAAGGTCAAATTCCTCATCCAAAACAGGAACCGGTATATCAAACGCATTAACCTCCTCAGTTGTGCCATCGCCATAATCGACAGTCTCTACAGTTGGCTCCAAAAGCTCAGCCTTGTCCTTTGAGGCATCCTTTGCTGTTCCCAAAAAGAGATTTACAATGTGTGTGGATGTAAGAGCAACATGTATTGTTGCCTTGCCATCCTTCACGGTGAGTGTACCTTTGTTGTCATATGCATCATTCACATGAAACATTGAGCTGTCTGTAGTAAACTCTGCTGTATATGTACCATCTGAAAGTGCTATCTTTTCTGTTTTTTCAGCCTTTTTTGTGCTCTCTGTCGCGTTCTGCACTGCTTTTTTGCTTTCTGTTTCAGCTTTTGCATTCTTATTACCGCAGGCTGCCAGGCTCATGGCACAAACCAGTGTCATTGCAACGATATAAGTAAACTTGTTTCTGAATAATTTTCTCATGTCTGATATACTGCTCCTGTTATTTTATAGCTTCCCCACTATACATTTAAGTAACTGCTACTTGCTCATGGCAGCCGCTGTATGCTCAACATAAAGCTTCTGGATACCCTCAATCTCACCAAGTCCGTTAATCTGTGTATCGATTTTATCAAACTTTCCTGATGCCTTAAACTGTGAAAGCCATGAATCATCATCACTTCCCGCCATATCATTGTTGGCATGGTCTCCTGCAACAACCATAAGCGGACGAAGAATGACGTTCTTGTAGCCAGCGGCTGACACCTTCTCAATGACAGACTCACATGATGTATCCTCCGGCTCACCCTCTACAGTTCCGATAAATACGTTGTCATAACCCAAAGCTGTCATCTGGCTCTGCATCTGGCTGTATGAAATCTTTGCTGTATGGCTTGTTCCATGTCCCATAAATACAAATGCTGTGCCCTCTTCCTTTGCAGCATCAAGGCTGTCATAGCCTGCCTTTTCCACTGCTTCCTCTGTAAGAATTTCTGCAACGGCCTTTTTATCCTCATTTACAACTGTTGCATCACTTCCAACCTCACCGAGGAGTGGCTCTGCAATCTTTACAGACTCAAATTTATCCTTATACTTCTCTACAGCCTCTGAAAGCTCATCATACTCTGCGCCATGCATCAGGTGTGTAGGCTGTACCACAAGATTCTTTACACCATTTTTGACTGCACGCTCAAGTGCCTGATCCATATTGTCAATCTTCTCGTCATCTCTTGCCTGTACATGATTGATGATAATCTGTGCTGTGAAGGCTCTTCTGACTGACCAGTCAGGATTTGCAGCTGCTATTGCATCCTCCACACCCTTGATATCAGCCACACGGCTGTCGTTGAAGGATGTACCAAAGCTTACTACAAGAATCTCGTTCTCGCCGATATCATCCTGGTTTCTCGGATCATCCTTTGAAGCATCGCCTGTATCTCTGCCGAAATAGTCAGGATCAGCATTTTCTCCCTCTACAAGCTCCTTCTGTGCGTCTGTGAGCTTGTCCCAGGCCTCCTTAGCCTCCTTGCACTGCTTGTCTGTATCATCTGTTCTCTCCTGCACGTAGATTGCATCGATTAAATCTGCCACATGCATTGCTGCCTCCTGATCTGCGTTTGCGCTTGTCTCACTCTCTGAAGCCTTAGATGCCTGTGTATCATTCTTTGCATCATCTGCATTGCTGCCACAGCCGGTCACTGCTGTCATAGCCATAACTGCTGCCATCAGTACTACTACTAATTTCTTTTTCATGTTTTCTCCTTTTCATTCTCCTTGCAGCTATTAAGCTGCACATGTTTTAAATATGTAAGACGAAAACATTTAAAGCGTCAAAAATAAAAGCTCTTTGTACTATTATGTCAAAGAGCTATACATGTCAAAATCCTTCTAACACAGACTATACGGCTATCATAACCTTGTCTGTAATTATAATTATTTCATCACGTACAGCCAGTTACTCGTGGCTTGAAACACTATTGTTTCCGTACAACACAAAGGCAGGTATCCCGGCTTATATATCATTGCTTCGGCCGTCTTCCCGGTTGCCCAGTGACTTATTGGCCGTCACTCCTTAATTACGGTGACGAGTTCGTACAGGATTTGCACCTGTTTCCCTTTTCACCGGAGCCAGCTTCACATCGCCTGTCATAAATCAGATTCAAATGCTTGTCTGCTCCGACACCTTTATGCTACATATTCAGTTTCTTCGTGCGTTGCTTACGCAATCGCTTGGATTATTATATTACAACTTGTAACATTATTCAACAGATTTTTATCAGACGCTTTACAGACACATTTACAAAAGCGGTGCAAAAAGCTGCAAAATACTCTGCAGCAGCCTGCCTGCAAATGAGATATCATTTGTGCTTTCCTCATACACCTCCTCTGAAACCGCAAACGTCTCTATCGCATCCTCTTTTATTTTTCCGATGCACTGAGTCCTGTACATGTATACAAAATCCTCAAAATTCCAATACATGCTCCTGAAATCCAGATTGCATGTGCCAACTATCGCAGTATCATCATCTGCCACTATACACTTTGAATGTATAAAGCCGGGTGTGTATAGATATATCCTTACCCCCGCCTCGATAAGAGGTCTAAAATTGGCTTTTGTCTGCAGATAAATGAGCTTTTTATCGGGAATCTTAGGTACAACAATACGCACATCAACACCTGACCTGGCTGCCGATATCATAGCATGTGACAGCTCTGTTCCAAGTATCAGATATGGTGTAAAAATATAAACATATTTTTTAGCTCTTGAGATGATACTCACATAAAGATTCTCTCCTACATCATCATGCTCAAGCGGTGAATCGCAAAACGGCTGGACAAAACCGCTTTCCTCTGACTGGCTGAAAGTATTGTGTGGATTCAAATATTCATCATGTACTGCATTGTCCTTATTGATATAATTCCACATCTCAAGGAACATCGTCGTGAAACTGTTTACACACTCTCCCTCTACACGGATACCGGCATCCTTCCAGTATCCAAACCTGATTTTTTTGTTGATATACTCATCTGCTATATTGTAACCACCTGTATGCGCCACACGTCCGTCTACTACCAGTATCTTCCTATGGTCCCTGTCATTCATAATTACCGAAAGCATGGGCTTATATGGATTGAATCGTCTGGTCTGTATTCCGATGCTCTCCATCTCCTTTATAAAATGTGGCGGAATGGCATTTATGCTGCCAAAATCATCATATATGATTCTCACCACAACTCCATGCTTTACCTTTTCTTTGAGTATATCAAGTATCTGATCAAGCATAACGCCACTGCCGATTATGAAATACTCCATAAAGATAAACTTTTCAGCTGACCTTAAATCTTTTAAAATGCTCTCAAAAGCCTCCTCACCTGATTTAAAGTACTCTGTGCAGTCCTCCGCATACAGTGGATATTTCTGATTCTGAGTGATAAGCCTGCTTTGTCTGTATGCATCCATATCTGTCTGTCTGAGTGTCTCATTTAGCAGCTCGTTTTCAGGCCGAAGCGGCGCATATGCTTCCACAATTCTCGCCATTCTTTTCTGTGTCTTCGACGTAAGCTCCGGTCTTCCGAAAAAGAAATAGCACGGAATACCAACGATTGGAACACTCAGTATCAAAAATATCCATGACATTTTTATATACATTTTCATCCGCCTGTTGACAATATAAAGCGAAAGCAATATGGCTGCCACATACAGCAGATCCTGAAACACCCTGCTGGCAACAGAGGCCGTATAAAACAAAAAGAACCACCATATCATCTGTATGATTATTATTGTCGAAACTATAAAAAGCTTTGAAAGCAGTCTTTGTAATATTTTTCTCATATAAGCCCTACCATGAAATTACAATTATACAACCTAATATTTCCTATATTATCTATAATAAATCTCTAATACATATTATAATATTCCCACCAATTTATCAACATTTATAATCCCCCACGAGCCTTTGTGACTATCCCCTGCCCTGTCACATGTATTATACAGTGCTAGCTTAACCGCCTCCGGTCTCATATTTGGATTTTTTTCCAATAGAAGTGCTATGGCACCTGACACAATCGGTGTAGCCATTGAAGTACCTGTTTTCCTTACATATGTGCCATCTCTCGTTCCAAGGCTTATGATATCATGCCCGGGAGCCAGAATCTCAGGCTTTACAATACAACAGTCGGTAGGACCTTTGCCACTTCTTATATCATCAAAGCTTCCGACTGTTATTATTTTTCTTGAAATTCCCGGCACAGTTACAGAAAACGGTGCCGGGCCATAGTTGCCCGCTGCTGCAACAACTACTACTCCCATATCCCACAATTCATCTATCAGCTTCAATATCTTAATACGCTCTGCTGTATCAGAACATGGCAGATATCCTACAGAGAAGTTGAGTATTTTTATATTAAGTCTGACGCAGTTTTCTTTTATATACTTAAGTGCACGAATTGAATCCGCTGTCTGCCCCATGCCAAGATAATCAAGCACCTTAAACACATATAGTCCTGCCCCCGGAGCCATGCCTATATCTGCAGCCGATAATATACCGCACACATGTGTACCATGCCCGTTATCGTCATAACATGTCTCCTTTCCACCCACAAAATCCATAAAGTGCTTTATACACCCATCAAGCTGTTTGTGTTTAAACACACCCGTATCAAGCACTGCTATATTGACATTTTTACCACTATATCCATTTTTATATACCAGATTTGCATTTATACTATATTTCGCATTTTTCATTATTATTTTATTTTTTAATTTAGTATATGATTCGTTTTCACAATATGACACAGACGCACCTGTTTTGCCTTACATCATATCACCTTACTATAATTTCATATATTAAAAGGACTGCACCTGCGTGCAGCCCTTTACCTGGATATTATTGTTATACTTTAACGTATATTAATTAATCCTCTTTTACATCCTTCATAGAGAAGCTGATTCTTCCCATCTTGTCCTTGCCAAGGCAAACAACCTTTACCTTGTCTCCAAGTGTGAGTACATCCTCTACTCTGTTGATTCTCTCTTTTGCAATCTTAGAAATGTGAACCATTCCCTCTTTGCCAGGAGCAAATTCGATGAAAGCACCGAACTCCTTGATGCTTACAACTGTTCCCTCAAGGATCTGTCCCTGCTCAAAATCAGTTGTGATAATCTTAATCATGTCGATTGCCTTTGCAATCATCTCTTTATCTGTTCCGCAAACTGAAACAGCGCCATCATCTGTGATATCAATCTTGACACCGGTTCTGTCGATAATCTCGTTGATTGTCTTACCCTTCTGTCCGACAACATCACCAATCTTTGATGGATCGATTGTAATCTGCTCAATCTTTGGAGCCCACTCATTTACTTCTTTTCTAGGCTCAGCGATTGCCTTGCTCATGACCTCATCCATGATGTAGAGACGTGCCTCACGTGTTCTCGCGATTGCCTCCTCAACGATAGGTCTTGTAAGTCCGTGAATCTTGATATCCATCTGGATAGCTGTAATACCCTTATGTGTACCTGTTACCTTGAAATCCATATCTCCGAAGAAATCCTCAAGACCCTGGATATCTGTAAGTACAAGGAAATCATCATCTGTATCGCCTGTTACAAGTCCGCATGAGATTCCGGCAACCATAGCCTTAATCGGAACACCTGCAGCCATAAGTGACATACATGATGCACATGTTGAAGCCATTGATGTAGAGCCGTTTGACTCAAATGTCTCAGATACGGCACGGATAGTATATGGGAACTCCTCAATGCTTGGAAGTACAGGAACAAGTGCCTTCTCAGCAAGTGCTCCGTGTCCAATCTCACGACGTCCCGGTCCACGTGATACCTTTGTCTCTCCTACAGAATATGCAGGGAAGTTATAGTGATGCATATATCTCTTTGTTGTGATATTAGCATCAAGTCCGTCGATTTTCTGAATCTCTGATAAAGGAGCAAGTGTTACAACATCACAAATCTGTGTCTGTCCACGGGTAAACATTGCAGAGCCGTGAACTCTAGGAATCAAATCAACCTCTGCTGCGAGTGGTCTGATCTGGTTGATTGCACGGCCGTCCGGACGCTTATGATCCTTTAAAATCATCTTTCTGACTGTCTTCTTCTGATACTGGTAAATAGCCTCACCAAGTACTGCAAGGTACTCCTCATTGTCAGCGAAGGCTTCCTCTAACTGCTCTGTGATAGCTCTTATATTTTCCTCACGCTTCTGCTTCTCATCTGTGAATACTGCCTCCTCCATCTGCTCAGGAGTAACAATTTTCTTGATATCCTCAAACATCTGCTCCGGAATAGCACAGCTCTCATACTCATGCTTTGGCTTGCCAATCTCATCACGGATCTGATCCATAAATGCGATAACTGTCTGGTTGATATCGTGGCACTTGTAGATTGCCTCAATCATCTGATCCTCAGGAATCTCATTGGCTCCTGCTTCAATCATGATGACCTTTTCCTTTGTAGAAGCAACTGTGAGCTGTAAATCGCCCTCATCCCACTGCTTCTGTGAAGGGTTTACGATAAACTCTCCATCAACAAGTCCCATCTGTGTCATGGCACATGGTCCGTCAAACGGAATATCTGATATATGAACAGCAAGAGCTGTACCGATCATTGCAACTATCTCAGGACGGCACTCAGGATCCACTGACATGACAAGGTTGTTTAATGTAACATCATTTCTGTAATCCTTTGGGAAAAGAGGTCTCATAGGACGGTCAATTACACGATCTGTAAGGATAGCGTTCTCAGATGCCTTTCCCTCACGCTTGTTAAAACCACCCGGAATTTTTCCTACAGAGTACATCTTCTCCTCGAACTCAACGCTGAGTGGGAAGAAATCCACACCGTCACGTGGCTTGTCAGATGCTGTAGCTGTTGAAAGGACTGTTGTATCACCATACTTGATAAAAACAGCTCCGTTTGCCTGAGCTGCTACTCTTCCGATATCTACAGTAAGAGTCCTGCCGGCAAGTTCCATTGAATAACTTTTGTACATATTAATTCTCCTTAAAAATTCTTTTGCAGAAGTGTATTCCTCTTCCGAAACTACTAAACAATACATGTATGCTCATGCACTCTTTAGTGGTCTCGGCTTACTTCTGCTTTTCAAAAAACAATAATAAAAACAATAATAGAGCGGAATAATAATTACTCCGCTCTAAAGAAAATACTATTTTCTGAGTCCTAAACGCTCGATAAGTGAACGATATCTCTCGATATCAATCTCCTTAAGGTATGCAAGTAATCCACGTCTCTGACCGATCATCTTTAACATTCCTCTTCTTGAGTGATGATCCTTTGGGTTCTGTTTGAAATGCTCAGTTAACTCTGCGATTCTTGCTGAAAGAATTGCAATCTGAACCTCTGGTGAACCTGTGTCATTTGGTGTTCTACCGTACTCTGCGATAATAGCCTGTTTCTTTTCCTTTGCGATCATTGTTGATCCTCCTTATATTATAATGCGCCCTGATAACTGTATGATGCTCAGCAATAGGTCGGAGTGTCCAACTACCGAACATGGGCAAAACCACACTTATGCAGTATAGCATAGTAAGCATTTGTTGTAAACTGTTTTTTTATTAATCCGGCAAATATCTTGCGACACAAATCGGATTTCTGTAATATGCATTTGAAACCTTGATTCCATCACGCTTGTTGCTGGCATGTACAATCTGTCCGTTTCCGATATAAATTGCAACATGTGAGATACTCCTTCCACTTCCGTAGAAGAATAAATCTCCCGGCTTTGCTTCAGATGCACTGATTTTTGTGCCGTATGAAGGCTGTGCTCTTGATGAATGCGGTAATGAGATTCCATACTTTCCAAGAATTCTCATTGTGAAGCCTGAGCAGTCAACTCCCTTCTCAAGGCTTGTACCACCCCACACATATCTGTTTCCGACAAACTGTAACGCATACGATACAACAGATGCCCTTACATCTGATACGCCGTCACCATACTTCACCTGCTCTATTGTCTTTGCTGTAGGAAGTGCCTGTGCCAGTGTCACATAATCCTGTGATATATATCCTACCGAATCATCCACACTTATCTCAACCCAGCCGTCAGCGACAGAATTAACTGTGAATGCCTCTGAATTTCCAACCTGTGAAAGCACCGCAGCCTCTGTTGACTTCTCTGCACGCACATTCAGTGTTTCAGTATTTACAGTGGCAACAGTTTTAATCTCCTGTTCTGCAATAGACTCTGCCTCATCTCCTGTCACAAGATACTGCTTGTTTACATATCCTGTCACCTTGCCTGATGTGACCTTATACCAGTCTCCGGCATCCTCAAGAAGCTCACAGGCATTGTGATTGGTAAGGATACCTACCACTTCACTGTCTGTCGAAGCCTCCTGTCTGATATTTAAGTTTCCGCTGCTGATAACTGACATACCAAGATTTGTGTAACCACAGGTCTGTGCGGCTGTCGGTGTCTGAGCTGCTTCATTTGCCTGCTCAAACTCCTGTGAAGCATCGTCTGTCTGCGGTGCGCCCTGTGCAGATGCTGTTACAACATTGTTGTCATTTTGCGCAACAGTAAGCTCATCTCCGTAGTATGTGAGAGCAGATGTCGCTCCTGCTGTAAGAAGCTCCGTAGCATCAGCCGCCTCTGTCAGACCAAGGGCCACCCCCGCATTGACTGTTCTGTTTTCCTTTAATGATGCTCTGGCATCTACTGTGCTGCTTGAACTCATAGATACCGCTCCTATAATAATAGCAAACGCTACAACGCCTGCTGCCTGTCCTAATTTTAATTTATTTTTCATATAGCCTCCAGTTCATGCTATCCATAATCCCATGTTTACGAGTATATCACAAATTGTTAAAATGTCAATATTTCTCTGTAATATTTCTGTAATATTTGTCATTTTTTCGTTATTTTGGGTAATTTCGCAAAAAAACAGCCACACTAGAATGTGTGACTGCCTGCATAATTGATTGTAAAATTGATATCTGCACTCATCTGGCTCTTTAACGCTTCTATTGAATCAAACTTCATCTCAGGTCTTACGAACTTATGAAGCTCTACCATGATATCCTGTCCGTAAACATCCTGCCCAAAATCTATGATATATGTCTCTGCACCTATTGGATTTTTGCCCTCTATAGTAGGCTTGCATCCTATATTGGTTACACCAAGGTACCAGTTGTCCCTGACAAGAACTCTTGACATATACACTCCCTTTGGCGGAAGCAGCTTATCGTGCGGCACTGAAAGGTTGACTGTCGGAATGCCAATAGTCCTGCCCAGTGCTCTGCCATGCACTACTCTTCCTTTTATGAAAAAGGGATATCCCAGCAGTTCATTCGCCTTTTTAATATGTCCTGCCGCAATCTCCTCACGGATATAGGTACTGCTTATATCCCTGGCTCCATCCTTTATCTTGTCCACCACAATAAGCTCGTATCCAAGCTCTCCTGCCATCGCAGAAAGCAACCGATGGTCTCCTGCCCTGTTGTGCCCGAAACGGAAATCATCTCCGACAATGATACACTTGACATTAAGACTTTTAACTATCCATCTGACAAACGCATCCGCCTCCATCGTCATCACCTGTGGCACAAACGGACACTCTATCAGATAGTCAATACCTGATTTTTCAAACACATACTCTTTTTCATCGTTTGTGATTATAACCTTTGACTCAACGCCAAGTACCTCCGATTTGGGAGGAATGTCAAACGTAAATATGATGCGCTTGTAGCCATGCAGATTGCTCTGTTCAATTTGCTTTTCCATCAGAAATTCATGTCCTCTGTGAAGCCCGTCAAACTTTCCAAACGAGATGACGGACGGCTCCTTGACATGAAAATCCAGAGTTTTGCTTATATATTCCATAATATCTGTATACTATTCTATTCCATAAAAATCTTAACCGGCTTAAACTCACCGGTCTCATCAAGATACGAATACACCCCGACAAATATGCCCTCATGATTGTATACTCTGTATCTTATATCAGAGTCAGCACTGTGTTTTAAATAATCCGTAAGCACTGCCGGAATTTTATTTCCATTTCTGACAAGCTTATCAGCATCTGAAGCAGTGTGCACTGCCGGCAGATTTTCGAATACTCCGTCAACAGGCATCACCATATCAAAGCAGCCCTCATCCACCTTTGACTGAATCTGTGAAAGTGTAAGTGCATGCTCTAAGTCAAAGCCTGCTACCCTTACTCTAAGCAGTGACTTCATGCAACCATGGCAGCCCAGCCTCTCTCCGATGTCATTGCACAGCGTCCTGATATATGTGCCCTTTGAACAGTGCACCGTCATCGTAACCTCAGGCAAATCAATGCTTTCAACCTTGATATCAAACACCTCGATATCCCTGGCTTTTCTCTCTATAACCTTGCCCTCCCTGGCAAGCTCATAGAGCTTTTTCCCATTGACCTTTAGAGCCGAATACATTGGCGGCACCTGCTTTTGTCTGCCAATAAACTGTGATATTGCATCATACACCGCCTGCTCAGTCACATTGACCTTAGCCTGATTTAAGACCTGCCCTGAAATATCCTGTGTATCTGTCTCCTGTCCTAAAAGCAGCACCGCTTTATAGACCTTGTCCTTATCTGTCAAAAGGTCACACACTCTGGTTGCCTTTCCAAGGCAGACAGGAAGGACGCCTTGCGCATCAGGATCAAGTGTACCTGTATGACCAATCTTCTTCTGGTGGAATATGCCTCGAAGCTTTGCCACAACGTCAAAGCTTGTATAGCCCTTTTCCTTGTATACATTGATTATTCCATTAACCATCTGCCCAAGAATCTCTCCCTAAATATTATCCTTAATTGCCGTAAGGATGCGGTCTGTTGCCACCTCAAGCGGTCCTTCAATCGTAAATCCGGCGGCCTTTATATGTCCACCGCCGCCAAATACCGACGCAACCTTTGCCACATCGTAATCACCGTTTACGCGCAGGCTGCCCTTGTAGGTACCATCCTCATTTTCGTAGAGAAATACAGCAACCTTTATATCCTTTGTCACGCGCAGCTGATTCACAATACCGTCGAGATGCTTTGGAAGTACGTTGTACTTCTCCATCTCAGCACGCGATACTGCAGACAATATAACATCACCATTCAGATACAAAGCAGCATTCAAAAGCGCCTGCCCCATAATCTTGTTCTGAGCAAATGTCTTTGTATAAAATGTATCATCGATTATCCTTGAATAATCAATGCCCATCTCCATCAGGGAGCCTGCTATATCCATAGTCTTTTTTGAAGTGCATGAATACTGGAACACGCCTGTATCATGCACCATGCCTGTGTAAATACACTCTGCTATCTGTATTGTGATGCGCTCCTTCGGCAGAAGTTCAAACACAAGCTCACAGGTTGAGCTCGCATCCGGAAAGATGTAATTTGCGTCTGCAAAGGCCCCGTTTGTGACATGATGATCTATGCAAAGTGTCCTTTTTGCAGACTCAAAATACTTAGCTGCACTTCCCAGTCTGCCTGTGTCACTGCAGTCACATGCTATGAACAGATCGTATACTGTATCATCCGCATAGCCGCTGTCAATCTCATCTGCTCTTTGCATGAACTTAAAGATGTTCGGGCTTGGCTCTAAATAAAGCCTTGCCTTTATATCAGGATAATAATCCTTTATGTAGTTGTATACCGCAAGTGTTGAGCCGACACAGTCGCCGTCCGGTCTCACATGACCGGAAACGGCAACTGATTGTGCATCCTTTAAAATAGAATCAATCTCTGTCATAATCAATCCTCTTTGTTAATCCTCTTTGAGATTTTTTGTTACTTCATCAATCTTTTTAGACATCTCAACACCATACTCTATAGACTGGTCTATGATAAATGTAATGGCAGGTGTATTTCTTAAATTGATGTTCTTTGCGAGAGTTCTGCGTATATATCCCTCCGCTGACTTAAGTCCTGCAAGTGTATCAGCCTGTGATTTCTTGTCACCAAGCACACTGATATAAGCCTTTGCTGTCTTTAAATCAGGTGCCACCTCGACAGCAACAACACTTGTCATGGGATTGATACGCGGATCCTTTATCTCACCGCGTATGATATTTGACAGTTCACGCATTACCTCTTCGTTGATACGAATATTTTTTATGCTGTTCTTCCTCATATAATCCCGCTTTCTTTTTATATTAAACCGTAACTATCCGAATAGCTGCATTAATTCAAGATAACCAATATATGATTATCTCGGAACCTCTACCATCTTGTAAGCTTCAACTATATCGAATTCCTGAATATCATTAAATCCGTCAAATACAAGACCACACTCGTAGCCTGTCTTGACCTCCTTGACGTCATCCTTGAATCTCTTGAGTGAAGCAAGGTCTCCCTCGAATATCTGCTCACCCTCTCTGCTAATTCTGACACGGCAGCCTCTCTCCATAAATCCGTCAAGCACATATGAACCTGCAATGTTTCCAACGCCTGAAGCCTTGAAAATCTGTCTGATTTCCGCATGTCCGATAACCTTCTCCTCAAATACAGGATCAAGCATACCCTTCATGGCAGCAGATACATCCTCGATTGCATTGTAGATGACCTTGTAAAGTCTGATATCTACGCCCTCACGGTCTGCTGTAGCCTTGGCAACAGGATCCGGTCTGACGTTAAAGCCAATGATAATTGCATTTGATGCTGATGCAAGGATAACATCTGACTCGTTGATGGCACCAACGCCGCCATGGATGACCTTGACCACAACCTCCTCATTTGAAAGCTTGACAAGACTCTGCTTAACAGCTTCAACTGAACCCTGTACATCTGCCTTTACGATGATATCAAGCTCCTTCATATTGCCTGACTGAATCTGTGAGAACAGATCATCAAGTGACATCTTTGCCTTTGTATCCTCGATGAGCTTATTCTTCTCCTCTGAAATATATGTGTCAGAGAATGCCTTTGCCTCCTTCTCTGAATCACATGCCACAAATGTCTCACCTGCTGATGGCACACTGTTAAGACCAAGTATCTCTACAGGTGTAGAAGGCTTAGCCTCCTTTACTCTGCGGCCCTTGTCATCAATCATGGCTCTTACCTTACCATAGCTGCTTCCGCATGCGATAGGATCTCCGACATGGAGTGTTCCTTTTTGTACAAGCACTGTGGCAACCGCACCACGGCCCTTGTCAAGCTGCGCCTCGATTACGAGACCTCTTGCATTTCTATCAGGATTAGCCTTGAGCTCGAGCACCTCTGCTGTAAGAAGAATCATCTCAAGGAGATTGTCGATACCCTCCTTAGTATGTGCAGATACAGGACAGAATATTGTGCTTCCGCCCCAATCCTCCGGGATAAGCTCATACTCTGAGAGTTCCTGCTTAACCTTGTCGATATTGGCACTTGGCTTATCTATCTTGTTGACTGCAACGATAATCTCAACACCTGCTGCCTTTGCATGGTTTATTGCCTCAACAGTCTGCGGCATTACACCATCATCTGCAGCAACAACAAGGATTGCGATATCAGTAGAGTTTGCACCACGCATACGCATTGCTGTAAATGCCTCATGTCCCGGTGTATCAAGGAATGTGATGTTCTGGCCATTGATTGATACAACAGATGCACCAATGTGCTGTGTAATACCACCTGCCTCACGGTCTGTAACACGTGTCTGTCTGATGGCATCAAGCAGTGATGTCTTACCATGATCTACGTGACCCATTACGCAGACTACAGGTGGACGAGGAACCATCTTGCTCTCATCCTCTTCATCCTCCTTGAGAAGCTCTGCAATCACATCGACCTTCTCCTCTTCCTCACATATGAAATTGAACTCTAAAGCAATCTCCTCAGCGGCTGCAAAATCAACTTCAGAGTTAACTGTTACCATCTCGCCCTTCATGAAAAGCTTCTTTACAATGGCTGAAGGCTGAACCTTCATCTTATCAGCTAAATCCCTTATTGTAATCTTCTCCGGAAGAGAAATTGTCTTAATCTCGTTCTCATCCTCTTTTGGCTGTGCCTTCGGCTGCTGTGGCTTTTTCTTACCGCCGTGCTTCTCGAGATTGATGTAATTCTCCTGCTTCTTTCCGAGCTTATCCTGCTTCTGGCTCTGATTGTGATTATGCTTATTCTTTCTATCGTTGCCTCTGTCGCGGCTCTCCTTTCCTCTTACATCATCAGGAGCTGCAACTGCAACTGTTTCTTTTCTGAAACGATTTCTGTCATCACCTCTGCTGCCTGTTCTATCGTTATTTCTGTCATTGCTCCTGCTTCTGTCATTGCTTCTGCTTCTGTCATTATTTCTGTCAAAGCTTCTGCCACCCTCTGCAGGACGTCTGAAGTCATTTCTGAAGCCTCTGTTATTGTCTCTATTATTGTCTCTGCTGTTATCTCGGTTATTGTTGTCGCGATTGTTTGTTCTTCTATCGCTGTTTCTGTCCGTATTTCTGCTTCTGTCGGCATTTCTGTCAGTGTTTCTGTTGTTGATTTTGTCGCCATTGTCCTGACGTCTGTCGCTTCTTCTATCAGCGTCAGCCTGACGTGCCGGACGCGAATTGGCTGCCTTCATATCTGCATACGGATCCGCTGTACGCTCACTTATAGGGCGCATAGCTCTCTCTCCGACAGGTCTTGGCTTAATAATGCTGTGCTGCTCAGGACGTGATGACTGATTATCGCGTCTTCCATTGCCATTCCTGCGCTGCGAACTGTTATTTCCATTATTTCCGCTGCCGTTTCCACCATTTGTTTTCCTACCCTGCTTACTGTACTGGGCATTGAAAACTGCTGTGATGCTTGCCTTTTTCTTTGGTCTGTCGGCTGCCTTAGCCTCATCCTTTTTAGGTTCTTCCTTCTTAGGTGCATCTTTTTTTGCTTCTGTTTTTGCGTACTTCTTTCGTACAATTTGCTGTGCCTCATCCTCAAGACCGCTCTGCACATTTTTGACAGCAAACTGTGTGCCGTTTAATGTGTCTATGACTTCCTGCGACTTTATATTTAATTCTTTTGCAAGTTCATGAACTCTCATTTTTGCCATATATCTATTTTCCTCCATTATTCAGTTTTATTCGACTGCAGCTTTTTTATCACTGCATTTGCAAGGTTTTCATCCGTTACTGCAAGGGAAGCGCGAAACTCTTTGCCTATTGCATTCCCTAACCCCACCTTGTCACTATAAAAATAAATCGGAACCTCATAGAAAGCAGTCATATCCGAAAAATGCTTCTTTGTGTTGTCTGATGAATCATCTGCAACTATCACTAAAAATGCCTTTCCTGTCTTTACAGCTTTCTCTGTAGAAAACTCTCCGCTAACCACATTGCCTGACTTTGCTGCTAAGCCCAGCATAGAAAGTACTCTATCTGTCAATTTGGTTCATCTCCTTTTCAAGCTCCTCATATACCTGTTCTGATACACTAACGCCAAGGGATCGCTCAAGTGCCTTTGTCTTTTTAGCCTTTTTAAAGCATTCAAGACTCTTACATATATAAGCTCCCCTGCCGTTTTTCTTGCCGGTGTCATCGAGAATTATGTCGCCCTCCGCAGTCTTTACCACGCGAATAAGTGACTTCTTTTCCTTCATCTCCTGACAACCTACGCATTTGCGCATTGGAATCTTTTTATTTGCCATTACTGCTCATCACCACTATCTGCCGCATCATTTTCTGTACCTGCTGCTCCGTTCTCGTCAGCCTCTGTATCAAAAGCCTCTGCCTGTACATCTGCCTGTTCTGTATCAGCTAATCTCTCGTTCTCAGCAAGCTCATCATCCGAATAATCATAATCGTCATCATAATCATCCTCTTCATAGTCATTCTCATAATCCATGAAGTCCCCTGACTCTCTGGCCTGTGTCTCGCTCTTGATATCAATCTTGAAGCCTGTAAGTCTTGCTGCAAGTCTTGCATTCTGTCCTTCCTTACCGATTGCAAGCGAAAGCTGATAATCCGGAACAACAACCTTTGCTGATTTCTCATCTGCATCTGCGATAACAGAGATAACCTTTGCAGGGCTAAGTGCGTTCTGGATAAGTATTGCCGGATTCTCATCCCATGTGATGATATCGATTTTCTCACCGCGAAGCTCATTTACGATAGCATTTACTCTGGCACCATTCATACCTACACATGCTCCTACAGGGTCTACGTTTGGATCATTTGACCATACTGCAATCTTTGTTCTGCTTCCGGCCTCACGTGAAATAGCCTTTATCTCAACTATGCCCTCTTTAACCTCTGTAACCTCTGACTCGAAAAGTCTCTTCACAAGCTCAGGATGTGTTCTTGAAACAAGAATCTTTGGTCCCTTTGATGTGGACTTAACCTCAAGGATATATACCTTGATACGCTCTGTAGGCTTGAATACCTCACCCTTTATCTGCTCACTCTCAGTCAGAAGTGCATCTGCCTTACCTAAGTTGATGCTGACATTCTTTCCGATGTATCTTTGAACAACACCTGTCACAACATCCTTTTCCTTGCTGTTGTACTCGTCAAATATTACCTTTCTCTCCTCCTCGCGGATTTTCTGAAGGATAACATTCTTTGCGTTCTGTGTAGCGATACGTCCGAATTCCTTTGACTTAACCTCAACTCTCACGATATCTCCAAGCTGATAGTTACCGTTTACCTTGTGCGCATCTGCTAAGGAAATCTCCTCAACCGGATCCTCAACCGTATCTACAACCGTCTTCTCCTGGTAGCATGAGAAAGCACATGTCTCAGGATCTATTTCTACCTTTACATTGTCTGATTTACCAAAATGGTTCTTGCAGGCAGTCACAAGAGAGTTCTCAATTGCCTCAAGTAAAGTTTCTTTACTGATGTTTTTCTCCTGCTCTAATATATTTAACGCTTCTAATAACTCATTGCTCATTATTTTTTCCTCCTATTTGTGTTATCGTGCGCTTTAATTAAAAATCCAATGCCTGACGTATAAGCGCAATGTCACTCTTATTGAATGTAGTCTCATTGCCGTCTTCATCGGTTATTGTCACTGTATCCTTATCATAGGCTTTAAGCAGACCATAAAATTCCTTTGATTTGTTGATAGCCCTGTATGTGCGAATCTCTATTTCCTTATTCATATTGCGCACATAGTCCTTTTCCTTCTTGAGAGGTCTTCCAAGCCCCGGCGAGCTGACCTCGAAGGTGTACGAATCAGGAATATAGTCCTCTCTGTCGAGAATCTCATTCATCTGCCTTGCAACCACTTCACAGTCATCAACAGTTATGCCACCCTCCTTATCGATATATGCTCTCAGGTAGTTCATGCCGCCTTCCTTAACATACTCGACATCAACAAGCTCAAAATTCATGCTGTCAAGAATTGGTTGTATAAAGCTCTCTGTCTTTGCCTCATATACACTTGCCTTTGACATTTTATCACCTCTCTTTTGATTATATGGCTGTAACTATTCACAATTGCTGTGAATAGCTGCCTGATGTTTATAAACGTGAATTGAGAGAGGACTTTTGCCCTCTCTCAATCTAGTCAACGTTGTTATCATAGGTATAATAGCACTATCAGAAAAAAAAATCAAGTTTTTTTAAAAAAGTACTTGCTTTTTTTGAAACTCCATGATAGTATAATACACGGTTCGTTGGTCAAGCGGTTAAGACGCCGCCCTCTCACGGCGGAAACACGGGTTCGATTCCCGTACGGACTGCTCACTGATATTTATTTAATTAAATACAGCCCAACCCGAAAGCATCGCATTTATGCGATGTTTTTTTATTGTTGTTGACACCGGACGCACCCGTAGCACCAAAATGCACCTTGCATGCGCTAACGCTACGCTGTCAAGATACTGTACGAATTATGCTTTTCAGGCTCACTTTGCTTGACGAAAACGTCGAAACGCGCCGTCCATGGCGCGGTTCTCCTTGACTTGCCTTCCATGGCAAGTCATTTCTGTGTTTCATAGGCATAATTCTACAGTATCTAAACAGCTTCGCTAGTCGCTTATGCAAGGTGCATTTTGGTGCTACGGGTGCGTCCGGTGTCTATCCACGCTATGATAAATATTTCCGTCTTAAAGTAAAATTGCCTTGGGGCATTCCGTTTACCACAGAATGCTCCAAGGCATAAATATTTTAAGTATAAGCCTGAATTAAAAATTAATCATAATTAATCATCATATCCGTTAGGATTGTTCTTCTGCCATCTCCATGAGTCGGCACACATCTCCTTAATACCATACTGTGCTTCCCAGCCGAGCTCTCTCTTGGCTTTTGATGGGTCACAGTAGCATGTAGCAATATCGCCAGGTCTTCTAGGCTTTATTGTATAAGGAATCTTAACACCTGTTGCAGCCTCGAAATTCTTTACGATATCAAGCACGCTGTAGCCATGTCCTGTTCCAAGATTGTAGATGCAAAGACCTGCATTCTCCTCAATTTTCTTTAAAGCTTTGACATGTCCAACCGCAAGGTCAACTACATGGATGTAATCTCTCACACCTGTTCCGTCAGGAGTATCATAGTCATCTCCGAATACTCCAAGCTCTTTGAGCTTGCCTACTGCCACCTGTGTGATGTAAGGCATGAGGTTGTTTGGAATACCGTTTGGATTCTCACCCATTGTACCACTCTTATGAGCTCCGATTGGATTGAAGTAACGAAGAAGAATAACGTTCCACTCATTATCTGCCTTATAGATGTCCATAAGTATCTGCTCAAGCATAGACTTTGTCCAGCCGTATGGGTTTGTACACTGTCCCTTTGGACACTCCTCTGTGATAGGAATCTGTGCAGGATCTCCGTATACTGTAGCTGATGAAGAGAAAATGATGCTCTTGCAGCCATTCTGTCTCATCACATCAACAAGTGTAAGTGTTCCTGCAATATTATTGTTATAGTACTCCCAAGGCTTTGCCACAGACTCTCCTACTGCTTTGAGTCCTGCAAAGTGAATACAGCTATCTATCTTTTCTTCCTTAAAAATCTTATTTAAGATGTCTCTGTCAAGGATATCTCCCTTATAGAACTTTACTTCTTTGCCTGTAAGAGCCTTAACTCTGTCAAGTGACTTCTCAGAAGAATTTGAAAGATTGTCAAGTACTACAACATCGTAGCCTGCATCAAGAAGCTCCACACATGTGTGGCTTCCGATATATCCGGCTCCACCAGTAACTAAAATTGCCATAATAAATATCTCCTTTTCATTTTTGTTAAATTTATTGTAGCGCATTTGCTCATTTTTGTATAGAATAAAATGTAGAAGAAATATGTAAAAATGTTGTAAAGGTAGGCAATATGAATAATAAATACAAAAATTCCTATATCGTAAAAGAAAAAGAGCTTGTATCTCTGTCCGTATATAACGTAGGCTTCCAGAGCTGTGATAGCCTGTATCAGTGGGGTCCCGGTATCAGAGACCATTATCTGATTCACTATATCATAAGCGGTAAAGGCCGCTACACTGTAAATGGCAGTGTTCACACATTAACTCCCGGTGATGCGTTTCTCGTATATCCAAATACCGAAGTGATTTATCAGGCTGATGCGCAAGATCCTTGGGAATATACCTGGGTAGGCTTTACCGGCAGCGATGCTGCAACCATTTTAAGAGCCACTGATTTCACAAAAGCGCATCCATACATACACAGTGTATCAAACGGAAACGAAATCAAAAGACAGCTCATGCATATATACGACGCCAGAGGCACAGAATTTGAAAATGCACTCGAAATGACCGGGCGACTCTACACCACCCTCGCTCTTTTTGTCAGTGCCGCCACATCAAAGCCGCCGCAAAACAGTGCAAACTCCTATGTACAAAAGGGCATCGAATACATCTCCGCCAACTATTCATACCCTATCACCGTTGAGGATATTGCATCATATATAGGCTTAAGCCGAAGTCACCTGTTCCGTTCCTTCCAGAGCATCCTCGGTGTATCGCCAAAGGAATATCTGACCGATTTCAGAATCAAACAGGCATGCTATCTGCTTAAACACTCCTCATTGTCCATCACAGCAATTGCAGGCTCTATAGGGTTTGATAACAGCCTTTATTTTTCAAAGACCTTTCATAAAATAAAAGGCCTTTCGCCTAAGGAGTATCGCAGTAAATACAAAAAAGCTCAAGAATAAAAAAAAGCTACCAAGCTTCACATGAAGCCCGGCAGCTTTTTCATATATCTCTTTATGCTAAACTAAGCAAGCTTAGATTTAGCAACCTCTACTAATTTAGCAAATCCTGCTGCATCTGTAACAGCCATATCAGCTAATACCTTACGGTTAAGGTCAACGTTTGCTAACTTTAAGCCGTGCATGAACTGGCTGTATGAAAGTCCGTTGAGACGAGCTGCTGCGTTGATACGAGCAATCCATAACTGACGGAACTGTCTCTTTCTCTCTTTACGTCCAGCGTATGAGCTTGTAAGTGCTCTCATAACTGACTGCTTTGCTACTCTATACTGCTTAGATCTAGCGCCTCTATAACCCTTTGCTAACTTTAATGTTCTGTTATGTCTTTTCTTAGCGCCTAAACCGCCTTTAACTCTTGCCATTTGTTGATTCCTCCTTAACTAATACTACCGATTACATGTATGGTAAAATCTTCTTCATATTCTTAACATTTGTCTCATCTGTCATTGTTGCTTTTCTGAGATTTCTCTTTGTCTTTGTTGTTTTCTTAGTTAAGATATGTCTCTTGTAGGCTTTATTTCTTTTTAACTTTCCTGTTCCTGTAACTTTGAAACGTTTTGCAGCTGCTCTGCTTGTTTTCATTTTTGGCATTGTGTGTTCCTCCTTAAATTGTTATCTCTTTTCTGCCAGCACCATACCGATGCTTCTTCCTTCAACCTTTGGTGCTTTCTCCACTACCGCTACATCTGAAAGATTCTCCGCTATATCATCAAGGATATGTTTGCTTGCATTCATATGAGCCATCTCACGTCCTCTGAATCTGAGTGTGATCTTTACCTTATTTCCTTTTGCAAGAAATTTCTTTGCAGCATTCATCTTGGTATTCAAGTCGTTAGCCTCAATGTTAGGTGAGAGACGAATCTCTTTCAATTCAACGGTCTTCTGCTTTTTCTTTGCATCCTTTTCCTTACGGGCCTGCTCATAACGATACTTACCATAATCAATCACCTTACATACAGGTGGCTTTGCATTTGGTGCTATCTTTACTAAATCAAGTCCTGCCTCGTCTGCAATCTTTTGAGCTTCTCTTGAAGAAACAATTCCTAACTGCTCTCCATCCGCTCCAATCAGTCGAACTTCTCTGTCTCTGATCTGTTCATTAATCATTAATTCGCTAATGGTCTTGTACCTCCATAAAAAATAGTGGATAGGCAGACTATCCACTATACAATCTTCAACACAAATGTTTGAAAATATTAACGCTAAGTCGCGCCATTGCGCTTAGGTGAGAGTGGATACTCTACTTTGTTTTCATACAACTACTAGAATATAGCACAGACAATTTCTGTTGTCAACACTTTTATCTGAATTTCCGGTATTTGAAGAATGAACAGATAACTGCCACTACTCCTCAAGTGTGTAATCACCATAAGGCATTGCTCCAACCGAATCATCGACCTTTGCACTGCCATCTGCAGACGAAAACCACAGTCCGTCATACGCACCGCCGCCGTTTGTGTTCTTTGAGTGTGCGTTCCAGCTGCTCTCTGAGCTGAAATAGCCGTTCTCATCAGTTTTGATGATATAGCTCTCTCCTGTGCCCTTGCATGTAACCCTGAATGGAATATCGCTCATACGGTTCTGATTGTCTGTGTCAATCTTTGTGAGCTTGAAGTCACCACGCTTGATTTTGTCGCTTACCTTAAAGGTGTTGCCGCCTTTTAAAGAAGCAAGATTGCCGTTCTGTGTAATCTGGGCTACATATTTGCCTGTAATCTTCTCACCTACTCCGCCTACCTGAAGATATGCACCTTCAAGGCTGTAGCCTTCAGGAGCTTTTGTCTCTTCGATTGAGATGGTTCCTAGTGGTAAACATACAGTTCCTGATGCATTTGTATAAAAATCATCACCAGATACTTTACAATCATTATTTAAGATAGCAACATATTGACCTGATGGACGTTTTACAGTTTTTATAACCCAAGTACGTGTGGCATTTGTCGGAAGATTGCCTGCATTGTAATAGCCTGCATAGTATTTAACAGTAAACTCAGCATTCTCAAGGCTCGCTCCGCCCTGTACCTTGTCACCGGTCTCACTGTCTACCTTATTGATGCTTATTCTTACAGGATCGTTTGTCGGTGTATCTGATACACTGAGCGCTGTATTCTGTCCGGCTGTTACAGTAAATGACTGTACCGAACTATCAAGTGCATATCCTGCCGGAGCTGTAAGCTCCTTGTAGTAGTATGTTCCGGCATTCAGTGAAACAGCAGCTGCATTGCCGCCTACATCCGTTGTCAATGTAGTAACCTGAGCTGAACAGCCTGCATCAGAATAAATTCCGTATACAGCTCCTGCGAGTGAATAACATGAGTTTCCTGATGTGATTCCTGTGTTAGCTGACGTCTTGCTTAATGAAACTGTACCTGTCGGTGTGTACTCATAACCAAGAATGTTCTGTGTCGCACTTCCTGTGGAAAGTATATATACCTTAAATGATGCAGGTGCTGTCGCCCAGCAGAGGATTGGTAATGTAGCCTGCCCATTTACCAGATCACCATTGGCATTATATCCAAGTACGTTCTGGTATACCCAGTTCTTAAATGAACTGTTACATCCATGCATAGAACCTACTTCATCGTATGACACCAAAAAAGACAACATTATGTGGCTTAATGCAATGTACTTGTCGTCATCCATTGCGCTGCCGTCATACCATGTAGATGGGAAATAGCTTGCATTAAAGCCCGGTGCTCCCCAGCAGTAATACGCAAGATTGCGACTCTGTAGTGCCTGCGTTTCGTCTCCGGCATTGCTTACATAATTCTCTACATCATAGTGCTTTTCATATGTTCCGGACTGCGGAGTCTTTTTTGACGGCTGAACGCAATAAGCATAATTGCCACCTGCATACATCTTGTGTGTTTCGTATCCGGCATACTTGGCAGAATCATCTGATACCGTCAGTTCAACCGTATCACCGGCCGCCTTGACCGGCACTGTTCCCATACCGGTTGTGATGATTGTTGGCACAGATAAAATAACTGCCATGGCCAGTGCCAACACTCTTTTAAATTTTTTCATGCGATTTGTCTCCTTAATTTATTTGCACTAAAAAAGGACTGACCGCTATGGTCAATCCCTGCTGTTATGGAGGTCCCCTCTGCATGATGTCTGTTCGTGATATAAGTTTTTTCATCATGTTCTCCTGTCATGTTATTCATTTGGCTTACAATTTGTAACAAAAAAGGAACTGCACGAGACCTCTGTACAATTCCTTTTCATCAATTATATATTACACTATCATCAAAAAGATATCTACCACCACTTACTACCACCCTATTTTGTGGCACCGCATCCGCTGCACTTCTCGCCATACACATACTCTGTATATGCCGGCTTGTCCACTACCCATACTTGGGTTGTTTCTGCATCGTGATGAATTGTTCCTACTTGCACTGGTATACAGCTGTAACTTCCATCACAAATATTTTCATGATTTAATACATTCCAATCATCAGTTCCCATATCATATCCGCATTTGTTACATACGTTATGTTCCTCATACTTTGGCTCATCATATGCAGCCTTTACCACCTTTGTCTCATAATGTCCCTGCTCCTCGTGCTGAATGGTATTGGCCACATACTTTACCCATGTATGGGTATGAGCAGCTGGCTTATTCGCTGTGCCTGATGAGCTGTCTGTACCTTTGCTGCCTGCGGCTGATGCCGGCTTGGTCTGATTTGATGCACCTGAAGACTGCGCGCTCTTTTTACCGCTGTCTGTTTTTGCAGTTGAAGCACCTGTACTTTGTGTGCTGTTGTGGTTCACGGCTGTGGAGGTACTATTCTTTGTACTGCTCTTACTGTCTGAACTGTTCTTCTTTACAGTACTGTCAGCGTTTTTACTGTCAGCAGACGATGATGCCGCAGCATCTGATGTATCTGATTTTGATGTACCGGAACCCGGTACGTTTTCACCATCATTTACTGTTGCAGTCATTTCTTCAGACTGCGTATCCCCTGCAGCTTCAGATACTCTTTCCGTGCTGTTCTGCATATCGGATACTGTTGCTTCCTGTGTATTGCTGCTCTTGTTTTCGGCTGATCCACACGAAGCTGCCGAAAATACAACCGTTATCGCAAGTATTGCTGTTATGATTTTTCTCTTCATGCTATTACCTTCCTTTCTATAAACGTGGAGCTTTTACTGCCTTCTGCGGCTTTTTTACAAGTGTTGTGCCCTGTAAGCAGTTATCCGCTATCCATTCCTTAAGTTTTACGTTATCGTTGCTCTCATAATAATCAACAAGCATCTGCTTAAATGCACCATCATATTTGACCGGGACATTGAATATGCCTCTGCCGTTTTCTATAAGTATTTTATTGGCTGCAAACGAACCGACTCTCTTATTTCCGTCCTTGAACATCTGTGTACGCATAATGTAAAGACCGATAGACAAAGCTCTGTCCGTAATGCACTCTATCCTGTTTAGTTCCTGCAGATCCCGGTATATGGTTTCTACATCCGGTATCTCCGGTCTCCAGTCTGTGCCTGATATCATGACATCATCAACACGGAGCTTTCCAAGATACTGGTAAGGCACGTCAAATCTAGCTGTCAGTTCATGTATTGATTCAAGAAACACCAAATCTACAGGTTCATCCAGATGATCAAACAGATAATGCCATCCGTCCCTGAGGCAGCATACCTTGCTCATGTCGGTCGGTGTTACTTTATCTACATTTACATTATTAAGAATATCCTGTGTCTCTGCAAAGGTCACTCCTATTCCCTCAAGATTTGCCTGCTTATAGATTGAGTCTACGAGCACTCTCTTTGCACAGAATATATTTTCTTCTTTTGTCATGTTGTATATGTCTTTAATTTCTTTCATCATTTTACCTCTTTTACTGGTTATTAGTGCTTTTATCAGTGAAGTCGAAATACAGTTCATCATCTTCACTTTCAGTATTACCTCCCCAGTGATAACCTCTGTCAAAGGCTTCTTTAAAGATTTTCTGCTGGTCCTCCTGTATTATCTTTGCAGCCTCCTGTCTCATGTGCCATTTAACAACCGGTATAACTATCACAAGTGCTAATCCGATAACTAACGCTGTTGCCTTGATAATCTTATAAAATCTGCCATTATTCCCCATCTTCATCCCTTTTTGCCTCCAGTCTTTTTAATTCTACCATATATGCAAGCATTCTTTTAGTGTATACAGGACACTCACGGTCACCGGATATCCAGTGCCTTAAGGTTCCCATTGGAATACCAAATGTCTCCGAAAATTCTTTCTGTGTCAT